>Ga0206129_10000286_pt1 | contig 82691 bp, 76 predicted proteins | sample Helgoland_Spring_8_FD_148616 | JGI IMG/M metagenome (GOLD analysis project Ga0206129, IMG submission 148616) | Pelagic subsurface seawater microbial communities from Kabeltonne, Helgoland, North Sea - Helgoland_Spring_Bloom_20160502_2 | ecosystem: Environmental > Aquatic > Marine > Epipelagic ... | reverse complement strand
CCATGGGACGGTGGGGGAAGGGGTGGGGAGGGGGATGCGCGTTAAGGGGAGGCTGCCAAGAGGCAGGGAAATGTTCAGGTCGGCCGCCCAAAAATGAGGATTATCAATAACTTGGGGCGCCATTAAGCGCATGCTTGGCGAATATTCGCAAACCTTAACATCGCGCCCAAACCGGCGCTGACCCACCCGTGAAATTCACCTTGCGCCTGCATTATAGTCGCGTTTTTTATGGAACATCATTGGCCATATGGTAGCGTCTCGATGCCGGACACCGGATAGAGCAGAGGCTGATGCGTTATTCCTGGAACGAGATTAGGGCACGGGCGCACGAATTTGCCCGGAAATGGGCTGCGGCCCATTATGAAAAGGGCGAAACCCAGACGTTCTACAACGAGTTCTTCCACATTTTCGGCACGGAGCGGCGCTCCGTCGGCCGTTACGAGGAACACGTCAAGAAACTGGACAACAAAAATGGTTTCATCGACCTATTCTGGCCGAAAATGCTGCTGGTGGAGCAGAAAAGCGCAGGCCGCGACCTGAACCAGGCCCGCGATCAGGCAGGCGCGTATTTCGACGCGATCAAGGACAGCGAGAAGCCCCGCTATCAGCTTGTCTGCGATTTCCAGACGTTCGAACTCCTCGACCGCGATACGCGGGAGGAGGTGCGCTTCACCCTGCCCGAACTGCCGCAACATGTGGAGCGCTTCGGCTTCATCATGGGCGTGCAGCAGCGGAGCTTCCGCGACCAGGACCCGGTCAATATCGAAGCCGCGGAACTGATGGGCAATCTGCACGATGCCCTGAAAGATTCCGGCTATGACGGGCACGACCTGGAACTGTTTCTGGTTCGCACGGTGTTCTGCCTGTTTGCGGACGACACGGACATTTTCGCCCGCGATATTTTCCTGAACCTGCTGGAGGATCGGACGGCGGCGGACGGGTCCGACCTGGGCAATTGGCTTTCCCACCTGTTCCAGGTGCTGGATACGCCGGAGGACCGGCGGCAGTCGAACCTGGACGAGGACCTGGCCAAATTCCCCTATGTCAACGGCGACCTGTTCGGCCGGCCGCTGCGCATACCGGCCTTCGATTCCTCCATGCGGGCGGCGCTGATTGCGGCGGCGCAATTCAACTGGTCGGAGATTTCGCCGGCGATTTTCGGCTCGCTGTTCCAGTCGGTGATGAACCCGAAGGAACGGCGGGCGGCGGGCGCGCACTAAACCACCGAAAAGAACATCCTGAAGGTGATCGAGCCGCTGTTCCTGGACGGGTTGCGCGCCGAGTTCGAGCGGCTAAAAGCCCGCAAAGACAGCCGGCGGCGGACGGAGTTGCAGCGGTTCCATCGGCGGCTGGGTGCGCAGACCTTCCTTGATCCGGCCTGCGGCTGCGGCAACTTCCTGATCATCGCCTACCGCGAATTGCGCGCGCTGGAGATCGAAGTTTTAAAAGAAATCCACTCTGATGTGCTTGGTCGGTTAAAGGTCGGCGTGGCGGTGTTGCCGTCCAACCAACTATCGATCGTGGACGTAGACCAGTTCTACGGCATCGAGATCGGCGAGTTCCCGGCCCGGATTGCGGAGACCGCGCTCTGGATGATGGACCACATCATGAACAACCGCCTTTCCGCCGCGTTCGGGCAGGCGTTCGCGCGCATTCCGCTGAAGAAGTCGCCGCATATCCTGCACGCGGACGCGCTGGAGGTAGATTGGGCGGCGCTGCTGCCGCCGGAGCAGTGTTCCTACGTGCTGGGCAATCCGCCGTTTATCGGCGCGAAATACCAGACGGCAGAGCAGCGGGCACAGGTGCGGGGCATCGCCAATCTGGGCGGCAGCGGCGGCACGCTGGACTATGTCTGCGCCTGGTTCCTGAAAGCCGGGGCCTATGTGCAAGCGGGCGGCGCGCCCATTGGCTTTGTGGCCACCAACTCGGTGACGCAGGGCGAGCAGGTGGCGCAATTGTGGCCGCTGCTGTTCGACCGCTACCGGCTGGAGATCGCCTTCGCGCACCGCACCTTCGCCTGGGGCTCGGACGCCCGAGGCATGGCGCATGTGCACGTGGTCATCATCGGGCTGGCCAAGGCGGAGGCCGCCCCGGCGGAGCGGCGGCTGTTCGGCTATGCCGACATCAAGGGCGATCCGGCGGAGACGCGGCACAAGGCGATTGCGCCCTATCTGTTCGACGCGGGCAGCGTGGCGGACCCGCATTTGGTGGTGAAGGAGGAAAGCCGGCCGATTAATGGGCTGCCGAAGCTGAAGACCGGCGTTCAAATGATAGATAATGGAATATATACATTCAAAGACGATGAAAAAGCCGAATTTCTCCAAATAGAACCACTCGCGATAAAGTTTTTTAGGAAATATATAGGGGGGGATGAATATATAAATGGTTTTTACAGGTGGATTTTATATCTTCCCGATGCGAATCCACAAGAGTTACGCAAATTACCAAACGTCATGGATAGAATCAACTCGGTGCGGGAGTACCGTAGTAAAAGCGGACGGGCCAGTACCCAAAAAATGTCTCTATATCCGACGAAACTAGGGGTGGATGAAAGATTGGAAAGAGGGTATTTGGTATTACCAAATACAAGTTCGGAGCGGAGGGAATACGTACCTATCGGTTGGCTTGGTCCGGATGTAATAGCCAACCAAAAACTCCGTATTTTAGCTGACGCCCTCCCCTGGCACTTCGCCCTCCTCACCTCCGCCATGCACATGGCCTGGATGCGGGCGATTACCGGACGAATGAAGAGCGATTACATGTACTCTGTGGGAGTCGTCTACAACACCTTCCCCCTGCCGCCGGTCCGGGCGGAGGAGATGGAGCGGGTGCTGACGCCGCATGCGGAGGCGGTGCTGGCGGCGCGCGCGAACCATGCCGAGGCGACGCTCGCCGATCTCTATGACCCGCTGACCATGCCGCCGGACCTTCGCCGCGCCCACACCGCGCTCGACCGGGCGGTGGACCGGCTCTACCGGCCCAAGGGCTTTGCCAGCGAGCGGGAGCGGGTGGAGCACCTGTTCATGCTCTACGAAAAGCTGCAAGCGCCGCTGGCGGCCAAGGCCGCGGCGAAGCCGAAGCGGCGGCGCAAACGCCCACCGGCGAAAGCGGAGGCCGGAGAGCCGTGACCGGCGCGCGCTTTCTCAAACCCCCTATCCCACAATCCTGACCGGCAGTTTCCGGATCCCGCGGATGAAGTTGCTGTTCAGCCGGGTCGGCTCGTCCAGGACTTCGATTTTCAGGTCGCGGCGCAGGATTTCCTCCCACAGGATCTGCAATTGCAGATCCGCCAGCCGGTCGCCGACGCAGCGGTGGATGCCGGCGCCGTAGCTGAGGTGCTGGCGGGGCCTGGCGCGGTCGACGATGAAGCGGTCGGCCTCCGGGATCGCCGTGTCGTCGCGGTTGCCGGAAACGTACCACATCACCACCTTGTCGCCGGCTTTGATCTGCCGGCCGCGGAATTCCACATCGCGGCGGGCCGTGCGCCGCATGTGGATGACGGGCGTCTGGTAGCGGATGGTCTCCGCCACCATTTTCGGCACCAGCGCCGGGTCGGCGCGCAGCTTCTCCCACTCCCCCGGATGCCGGTTCAGGTAGTAGAGGCCGCCGGACATGGAGTTGCGGGTCGTGTCGTTGCCGCCGACGATCAGCAGGCCCAGATTGCCGATGAATTCGCGCTGGCTCATGGTCTTCGTCTCCTCCCCATGCGCCAGCATGGAAATGAGGTCGAAGGTGGGCTCCGCCCGGGCGCGTTCGTTCCAGAGGTGCTGGAAATACTCCGACATCTTGACCAGCTCGGCCCACCGCTCCTCCTCCGACTTGACCAGGGCGTCGGGCGCGTCGAAGTCGAAGAAGATGGTCACGTCCGACCAGAAGGTCAGCTTGCGCCGGTCCTCCCACGGGAAGTCGAACAATGTGGCCAGCATCATGGTGGTGAGTTCGATGGAGACGTGATCGACCCAGTCGAAATCCTCGTTCACCGGCAGTTGGTCGAGCACATAGTTGGTGCGCTCGCGGATGGTGGGGGTGAAGTTCTTCAGGTTGAAGGGTGCGACGATGGGGGCGACGGTCTTGCGCTCGGCCGTGTGGCGCGGCGGGTCCATGCGGATGAAGCTCGGCGCCTCGCTGCCCGGCGCCGGGTCGCGCACCTGAATGCCGCCCAGTTCGTTGGAAAACGTCTCGTGGTCGAGTTCGACCGCCATGATGTCGTCATAGGTGGTGACCGACCAATAGGGGCCGAATTCGGAGGCCGGGCAGTAATGGACCGGGTCTTCGGCCCGCAGGCGGCGGAAGGCTTCGTGCCATGTGTCGTTGCTGTACCATTCCGGCCGGCTCATATCCAGCGTGGCCAGGTCGAGGGAGCCAGCGTCAAACGGGGCGATGGGGGCGTTCATGGGCGGGTCCTCCGGTTCTTGTGGGCTTTGCTGCCAAGAGTAGCACGGCAGGGCGGGAGAAGGGGAGTGGGATCGTCCCGTTTGCCATCGGCGGGCTTGGGGGTTACACGCTGGGCCATCCGGCCTGAACCGCCATCGCCCCCCCTGACGAGAGAGCAAGCATGACCGCCGCCCCCGATCCCGTCCCCGCCATCACCGAGGCCGAAGCCACCGGCGAGACTGCGGCGATTTATACCGACATCCGCAGCACGTTGGGCGTGCCGGTGGTCAATCTGATCTGGCGATATCTCGCCACCATGCCCGGCGCGCTGGCCTGGACCTGGGGGGCGGTGCGGCCCCTCTATGCCTCCGGCCAGGTGGCCCAGGCCGCCGCCCATCTGCGCGAGCGCCTGGAACTGCCGGCGCAGCCCGCTTGGCCGGTGGCGGTGCTGGAGGCCGCAGGCCTGGATGCCGGCGCCCGCCGCGGCATTGCCCAGGTGCTGGCCTCCTACGACCGCTCCAACGCCATGAACCTGGTGGCGCTGTCAGCCCTGCGGGCGCGGCTGGCCGGCAGCACCGACGCCACGCCCCTGCCCGCCACCGATCCCGGCCGGGAGATCGAAGGCGAACTGCCTTCGCTCGTGCCGCTGGCCGCCATGCCGCCGGCCACGGCGGAACTGGTGCAACGGCTGAACGCCATCGGCGATCCGGAGCAAAAAGTGCTGGCCAGCATGTACCGGCACCTGTCGCACTGGCCGGCCTTTTTGGCGTTGACCTGGACCCGTCTTGCACCGCTGGATGCCAGTGGCGAGGCTGGCCGCATCATCGCCGCCAATCTGACCATTGCCGGGGCGATTGCCCGGCAACTCGCCCATGGGATGGCGTTGCCGTCCGCGAGCCTGCCGCCCGCGGTGCAGGGGCAGGCAGAGGGCGCGCTGGACCTTTTCATCCGCTACGCCATCGGCCGAATGGTGCCGCTCGGCGCGATCCTCAACCGCTCCATGCCCTCCGCCTGGCGGTTCGATGCCGACGGATGGCACCCATCGGTTGGCTGAATCGAACCGCCGGATTATTGCTATAGTGGGCCGATTCACGGAACAGGTGCCGTAGCAAGCGTTTCGACCGTATCCCTAGGCCTTAAGCCCAAAGCCAGCACCCTCGCCAAGGCGGGCAGGTTTGGTTATAAACGCCCAAACATTCGTGCGAGGATCAAGCGATGGTCGACCTCTCAACCCTGGAGCAGCTTTGCCTGGAAAGAGGCCTGAAGATGACGGACCAGCGCCGGATCATCGCCCGCGTCATTTCCGCGGCGGACGACCATCCTGACGTCGAAACCGTGTATCGCCGCGCAACCGAGATCGACCCGCGCATTTCCATTGCGACTGTGTATCGTTCGCTGAAGCTGTTCGAGGACGCCAACGTTCTGATCCGTCACGATTTCGGCGAGGGCCGCGCGCGCTACGAGGAAAGCGGCGAGCATCACGAACACCTGATCGACATCGAATCCGGCCAGGTCATCGAGTTCCACAACGACGAGTTGGAGGAACTGAAAGAGCGGATCGCCAAGGAACTGGGCTTCGAACTGGTCGACCACCGGCTGGAGCTGTACGGGCGCAAGCTAAGGTCCTGAGGCATGACCCGAACACGGCGGCCCGGCGGCGGCCTGGCCTGGGCGTGCGGAGTCGGCGTGCTGGCCGGACTGGTGGCCTTGCCGCTGCTGGCCGTGGTTTGGCTGGCAGCCGCGCCCAGCCTCGACCTGTGGCAGCATCTCTGGTCCTCGGTCCTTTGGGACTATCTGCGCAACACGCTGCTGCTCGGCCTCGGCGTCGGTGCGGGCTCGCTGCTGTTGGGCGTGCCGCTTGCCTGGATGGTCAGCGTTTACGACTTTCCCGGCCGGCGCTGGTTCGATGCCGCCCTGTTTCTGCCGCTGGCAATGCCGACCTATCTGATCGCCTTTGTCTATACCGACCTGCTGGATTATGCCGGCCCGCTGCAAACCTGGCTGCGCGGCCTGTTCGGCTGGCAAACGGCCAGGGACTACCGCTTTCCCGAGATCCGGTCGCTGGGCGGTGGCGCGGTGCTGCTGTCGCTCTGTCTCTACCCTTATGTCTACTGGCTGGCGCGGGCCGCTTTTTTGGGGCAGGGCGCCCGCCAGATCGAGGCCGCGCGGTTGCTGGGCCAGGGCGCGTTCGGGGCGTTCTGGCGGGTCGGTCTGCCGCTCGCCCGGCCGGCGCTGGCCGCAGGGGTGCTCATCGCCTGGATGGAGACCATCAACGATATCGGCGCGGTCGAGCATTTCGGCATTCAGACGCTGACCGTGGGTATTTTCGATGTCTGGCTGCATCTGGGCCGGCCCGACGGAGCCGCGCAGATCGCCCTGCTGTTGCTGGCGCTGATTATCCTGTTGGCGACGGCCGAGTATGTCGCCCGCGGCGGGCGTCGGTTTCACACCACCGGCGGCGCCGGCCCGCGCCGCCGCCTGCCGGCTCCGGCCGGCTGGGCCACGGCTTTTCTGGTGAGCCTGCCGCTGTTTTTCGGCTTTGCGGTGCCCGCGGGCCGGCTGCTCTATCACGCGCTCGGCCGGTTGGAGGGGGAGACGCTTGCCGAATTCCTGATGCTGGCCCGCCACAGCCTGATGGTGGCATCGCTGACCGCCGCGGTGGCGGTGGCGGCGGCACTGGTCCTGGCCTATGGCGCCCGGCTTCGGCCGGGGCCGGCGATGCGCCATGGCGTGCGATTGGCCACGCTCGGCTATGGCGTGCCTGGCGCAGTGCTGGCCCTGGGCGTGCTGACGCCGGTGACCCAGCTCGACCTGGCCTTGGCCGATCTGACCGAGTGGCTGGGCGGCCAGCCGCAGGCAATTTTCGGCGGCACGGTGTTCGCGCTGGTGTTCGCGCTGACCGTGCGTTTCCTGGCGCTGGCCCACGGTACGGTGGATGCGGGTTTGCAACGGGTGACCGTCAGCATGGACGATGCCGCCCGCACCCTGGGGCTTGCGCCGCGGGAGACGCTGTGGCGCGTGCATGTGCCAATGCTCCGCGCCAGCCTGCTGACCGCAGCGGCGCTGGTGTTCGTGGACACCATGAAAGAGTTGCCGATCACCCTGCTCCTCCGCCCGTTCAACTTCGAGACCCTGGCGAGCCATGTCTACCAGCTGGCCAGCACGGAGCAATTGGAGGCATGTTCACTATCGGCGCTGACCATCGTTGCCGCCGGCATTCTGCCGGTAATCGTGCTCTCCCGCTTGAGCGGCCGGGGCTAAGCCTGCTCCTGGTTAGCTGAAATGCAAACCGCCGTTGATATCCAGCACCGCGCCGTTGATGTAGGTTGCCGCCGGAGAGACGAGGAAGACCAGCGGGCCGGCGATCTCTTCCGCCCTGGCCATGCGCTCCATCGGGAAGGCTTCCGGGTTGAACGCCTCCCCCTGGGTCATGGGGGTATCGACCGGGCCGGGGGCGACGGCGTTGATGGTGCAATGCGGCGCCATGCGACGGCTCGCCCAATGCACGAAGGCGTGGATACCGCCCTTGCTCATGGCGTAGTGGGCCGAGGCGCGGACGCCGCCGATGCGGCCCGCAATCGAGCCCACCAGCGCGATCGAGCCTTTGCCGCGGGCTTTCATCTTCGGCATTGCCGCGCGCACCAGGTTCAGCGGGCCGACCAGATTGACCTGGAACAGCCGCTCTGCCTCCCGGTTCCAGCCCTGGTTGTCCCAGTCGGTGAAGGGGCAGATGGCGGCGCAGTCGATCAGGGCGTCGAATTCGCCCAGGCTGTCCAGCCAGGTTTCCACGGCGGCTTGGTCGGTGACATCGAGCGCTTCGGCCCGGTGGCCCGCGCCCTGCACGCCCTCCAGCGCCGGCGCGCGCAGGTCGGTGGCGCTGACGCGGGCGCCCAATTCGGAGGCGATGCGTGCGGCGGCTGAGCCAATACCGCCGCCGGCTCCGGTGATGGCAATGTGCTGGCTGTCGAGCGAAAAGGCGTGCATGGGACGTGTCCTCCTGGAAGCCGGCGCGGCTCCCATGCTTTCGCACGGGCAAACCTGCGCTATAGTTCCGGCCAGCATAGGAAGCCCGTGGGCTTCTACCAATGGAGGAGAACGCCGCATGACGGCATCGGGAACCCCGCCGTTTCAAGGGCTGCGGGTGCTGGATTTCAGCCGGATCATCGCCGGGCCGGCCTGCACCCAGACGCTGGCCGACTTTGGCGCCGACGTCATCAAGATCGAGAATCCCAAAGGCGGCGACGACACCCGCAACATGGCCGGGCCGGCGCATGGTGGCGAGAGCCATTTCTTCCTGGCCTTCAACCGGGGCAAGCGCTCGGTCGCGCTGGACATGACACAGCCGGAGGGGCGGGAAATCGTGCAGGCCCTGGCCGCGCAGTCGGACATCGCCATCCAGAATTTCCGCCCGGGCGTGGCCGAGCGGTTGGGCATTGATCATGCGGCGCTCGCGGCGATCAATCCGCGCCTCATCTATGTCTCGGTCAGCGCCTATGGCGGCAGCGGCCCGTTCAGCGACCGGCCAGGCTTCGATCCCGTGTTGCAGGCGGAAAGCGGCATGATGGCGATGAACGGCCCGGTCGAAGGACCGCCCATGCGCCATCCGCTCTCGATCATCGACACGTTTACCTCGCTGCACGCAACCACGGCGATTGCGACGGCTTTGTATGCGCGCACGGTCACCGGCAAGGGCCAGCATATTGAATTGGCCTTGTTCGATGCGGCGGTGGCAGCGACCTCGAACGCCGCGCAGCATTATCTGACCGGCGGCACCATGCTGCCCCGCGCCGGCAACGCCCACCCGACCGCGGCGCCGGTGAACGTGCTGACGGCCAAGGACGGGCCGATCTATCTGGCGCTGGGCAACCAGCGGCTCTGGGAAACGCTCTGCCGGCTGCTGGAGCGCCCGGACCTGGCGGCAGACCCGCGCTTTGCCACCATGGCAGCCCGGCGCGAGCACCGGGACGCCCTCTACGAAACGCTGGATCAGGTGTTCGCCACCGAAACCCGCGCCCATTGGGCGGAGAAGCTGCGCGCCCTGCCCGCCGGCCCGGTGGAGACCGTGGCGGAGTGCCTGGACGGCGAGATCGTCGCCGCCCGCGGTCTGGTGCAGACCGTGGAGCATCCGAACGGGCCGATGCGGCAACTGTCCTCTGTTTATCGTTTCAGCGACACGCCGGTGGACGACCACCGCCGCGCGCCGCTGCTGGGCGAGCACACGGATGAAGTGTTGGGGACACTCTGCGGCCTGGATCAGGCGCGGATAGCAGAACTGCGGCAGGCAGGGGTGGTGGCATGACCCTGTATTTCCCCCCCAAAGGCGACGAGGCCTGGGCGCGCATCGCCCCGGCCGAGGCCGGCCTTGCCGCCGATGGCGTTGCCGCCGCGGTTGCGCATGCCGAGGCCCACGACTCGCCCTGGTCCCATAATCTGCAAGAGCATTTGGAGGCCGGGCATTTCGAGCCGCCGCCCTGGAACGAAATCATCGGCCCGACCCGCGGCCGCGGCCGCCCCGCAGGCCTGATCCTCTCCGGCGGCAGGATCGTCGCGGAGTGGGGTGCGCCGTGGCGCCCGGACATGACATTCAGCGTCGCCAAGTCCTTTATCTCTCTGTGCGTCGGCCTCGCCCATGACGACGGCCTGATTCCGGACCTGGACCAGCCGGTCCGTGCCCTGGTCAGGGATGGCGGTTTCGACACCGATCAGAATGCGCCGATCACCTGGCGCATGCTCTTGCAACTCACCAGCGAGTGGGAGGGCGAGCTTTGGAGCAAGCCCGACCTGGTCGACCGCAACCGCGATCTCTCGACCGAGGGCACGAATGCGGAGAAAGGTGCCGCCCGACCGTTGCAGGCGCCCGGCACGCACTGGGAATACAACGACGTCCGCGTCAACCGGCTTGCCCTGGCGTTGCTGCGGGTGGTTGGCCGCGGCCTGCCGGACCTGCTGCGCGAGCGGGTGATGGACCCGGTCGGCGCCTCCAACACCTGGGAGTGGCACGGCTACAAAAACTCCTGGGTGCGGGTGCGCGGCCGTTATGTGCAGAGCGTCTCCGGCGGCGGCCATTGGGGCGGCGGCATGTTCATCTCCGCCTATGACCTCGCCCGCGCCGGCCTGTTGGTGGCCCGCGGTGGCCGCTGGGAGGGGCGGCAGCTGATCCCGCGCGCCTATCTGGAGCAGGTGGCGCAGCACTGCCCGCTGAACGCCAGCTATGGCCTGATGGTCTGGCTCAACACCAGCCGCATCCAATACCCGGATGCCCCGGCGCATCTGGTCATGATGCATGGCGCCGGCGCCAACCGGGTCATCATCGACCGCGAGCGCGACCTGGTGGTCGTGCTCCGCTGGATCGACGGCCAGGCAACGAACGGGGTGCTGAAGCGTCTTTACGGCTGAGGGTCGGAACGGATTTCGTTCAGATGGAATGACGCCTGCTCTAACTCTATGAATCAAGAGTTTCTTTTTCCGGCCGAATGGATTCCATTCGGTCCGGCGACGCTCCGGGGCCTCAGCCGCCCCCATCCTCCTTGAAACGGCGGATGGCGTCCAGGTGCTGCTGCCAGGTGGCATAGCCCTGGCCCAGGGTCTGGACGCTGATATGGGTGGCGCCCAGCGCCCGCCAGCGCTCGGCATCGCGGAGCCAGCGGTCGACGTCCGTGCCCTCGCAATAGACGGTGGCGTCGACGCCGAACCGGGTGCGGTCGCGGCCGAACTCCTCCAGATAGTGCCACACCCGCTCCATCCGGCCTTCGGTCTTGTCATCCAATGGCATGCGCGGGAAGAAGCCGTCCATCAGGCGGCACACGCGCTCGATGGCGACGGGACGGAAGGCGCCGCCCCAAAGCGGGATCGGGCGTTGCACCGGCAGCGGGTTGAGGCCGGCGTCTCGAATGGTGTGGCCGCGGCCCTCATAGGTCACCAGCTCCTCGGTCCAGAGCTTGCGCAGCACCTCGACCTGCTCGGCCATGCGGCGGCCGCGGGTGGAGAAATCCTGCCCCAGGGCCTCGTACTCGACCGCGTTCCAGCCGATGCCGACGCCGAGGCGCAGCCGCCCGCCGGACAGCACGTCCACCTCCGCCGCCTGCTTGGCGACCAGCACGGTCTGGCGTTGCGGCAGGATGACGATGCCGGTGACGAGTTCCAGGCGGCGGGTCGCGGCGGCGAGGAAGCCCATCAGCACCATCGGCTCGTGGAATTTGTGGGTGTGGTCGTAGGGGCCGCTCCAATCGGGCCTGGAGCCGAGGCCGGCGCCGAGGACGTGGTCGAAGGTCAGCAGATGATCATAGCCCAACTCCTCGACCGCCTGGGCGTAGTCGCGGATAGCGGCAGGATCGGCAGCGATTTCGGGTGCGGGAAAGACAACTCCGGTGGACATGGGCGATTTCTCCGGGGGGTATGATTTTGGTTGGGGCCTGTGACAGGATGGCCGACAGGCCCGCGGACCGCTATTTCAATAATCCGGCGGTTCGATTCAGCCAACGGATGGGTACCATCTGTTGGCATCGAACCGCTAGCATAGCCCTCTGACCAATCGGTTGGCAGCGATCTATGGAGGAAACCGGTCATGGACGTCGTCGAAATTCCCACCCCCATTGGGAAATGCTGCTGATCCTGGAGGGCCGGGCGGAGGCCTGGACGATCCATGCGCCGGACACGGGTGATCGCGCTGTAGCCCGGCGACATGATCGCCCTGCCGCCGAACCAGGCACACAGTTTCCGCGTTGTCGGCGACGGCACCATGCGTCTTTTGGGCATCCACCATTCGCCGGACCGGATCGTGAATTACCTGAACCGGGAGACCGGTGCCCAGGGCGCCCCCATTCTGGATGGCGGAATTTGGTACGCGGTCTCGTGCCGCCGGGGGCCCTTTGGGCCTGTGACGAGGGCTCTGCCGACAGGGGGAGCCCGTTTTCGTGGCGGCTGCGACCATGTGGCCGCGGCCGGGTGATCGCCCGTTTTGCAATTTGTTGACATGGTAGCCTGTGCCATAGAAGTGAGATTCTCTGGCTCGAACGGGCCGGATTTGCTGCCAATGCGCCTGCCGGTGGGCAGGCCGGCCTCTTTGCCGATGGGACCCGCGCGATGGTCGAAATTGCCATTCAACCCAGTCTCTATGACCGCACCCTGGAACAGGTGCGCCGCGCCGTGCGCGAACTGGCCAACCGCCGCGGCGTGCGTGCGCTCGACCTGAAGCCGGACCTGCCGGATAGCGACCGCGAGCGCCTGATGCAGCAGATGCGCGACTGCCTTGAGGCCAAGGGGGGGGAGGTCTCGGCCCGCGCCCGCGCCGCCAATCTGGGCCGCGCCTTTATGCGCCTCAACACCGAAGGCCGCCACCGCTTCCTCACCCTGCTGGCCGAAGAATTCGGCACCGATCCGGAGGAGGTGAACGCCGCCATGGATGCCGTGCGCAACGCCGCCGACGCCGGCGCCCGCCACGCCGCAGAGGTGACGCTGCGCGACGTGCTGCGGCCGCCCAGGGTGCGCCTGCTGACCCAGTTCACCGCCCTGCCGGAGGGCGTGAAATTCCTGGTGGACCTGCGCGCCGAGCTCATGACCTGGTCGCGTAACGAGCCGATCCTGGAGGAACTGTCGCAGGACATGCGCCGCCTGCTCAGCACCTGGTTCGACGTCGGCTTCCTGGAGATGCGTCAGATCACCTGGGAATCGCCGGCCGCGCTGCTGGAAAAGCTCATCACCTATGAGGCGGTGCACGAAATCCAGAGTTGGGACGACCTGAAGAACCGCCTCGATTCCGACCGCCGCTGTTATGCCTTTTTCCATCCGCGCATGCCGGACGAACCGCTGATTTTCGTCGAAATCGCCCTGGTGAGCGGCATTGCCGGCAATGTGCAGGACCTGCTGGACCAGCAAAAGGAACGCCTGGACCCGCTGACCGCCGACACGGCGATTTTCTATTCCATCTCCAACGCCCAGCGCGGCCTGGATGGCATCGGCTTCGGCGACTTCCTGATCAAGCGTGTGGTCGCCGCGCTTTCGGACGAGTTCAAAAACCTGAAAACCTTTGCCACCCTCTCGCCCATCCCTGGGTTCAGCCGTTGGTACGAGCGGGAAATCGAGAAGCTGGGCGACACCATCCTGCTCGACGACGAGGCCAAGGCGCTAGGCGCCGCCCTGCCGGAGGGGATGGAGGCCGAAACCCTGCTGCGCCAGGTGTTGACTCACAGCGAATGGGCCGAAGACGAAGCCCTGGCCGAAGCCCTGAAACCGATCCTGCTGCGCCTGGCCGCCAGCTATCTCTATTCGGCCAAGCGCCGGGGCACACGGGCCCAGGACCCGGTGGCCAATTTCCACCTCTCCAACGGGGCGCGTATGGAACGCCTGAACTGGCTCGCCGACCGCTCTGCCCGCGGTATGCAGCAATCGGCCGGGCTGATGATCAATTATCTCTACAAGCTGGACGAGATCGACACCAACCACGAACGCTACAAGGGCGAGGGCACCATCGCTGTCTCCTCCACCATCCGCAACCTGGCGAAGAAGACGGAAAAAGGGTGAGCATAAGGCCGATGGATCATGGTATTTTCATGTAAAAGGGTTGGGTTGGGCTTCGGATTGCAGGGAATTCAGTATAGAAGTTGTTAGCGCAAGAGCAGTTTTAGTGCGATGATTGCTGCCGATGTTCGATTTTCGGCGCCAAGCTTGTTGAGAATGTTTTCAATATGCTTTGTAACGGTTCGGGGGCTGAGGTCCAGTATCGCGGCGATGTCTTTGTTCGACTTTCCCTTGGCGAGCCAGGACAGGACCTCTCCCTCCCGCTGGGAAATGGAGAGCTTTCGGGCCAAAATTTCGCTGTCTCGGCTTGTTTCCTGGTTGGCAATGCTGAGCAGGGTATCGCCGCTCGCTGGCCGGGCGATGATCTGCAAGCGCGCAAGGCCGCCGTCGTCGAGTCGGATATCCAACGGGCGGCATTCGGACAGGGGTTGGTCGGCCGTCTCCGCCAGCCAGAGGCTGATGGCGCTGCGGCCCTTTTTCGAGAGATTGTCCATGCGCCGGCCAAGACAGGCCTCCGCCTGGCGTGAGAGCCACTGTGCGCTGCCGTCGCGGGCGATGGAGATCACGCCCGGGCCGGTGGCATCCAGCGCCTCCCGCGCTTCCTGGACGAAGTCGGCGTTGGTCAGGTGAATGCGGATGCGGGCCAGCATCTCCTGCTGGTCGATGGGCTTGGTGACATAATCGACGCCGCCGGCCTCCAGCCCCGCCAGCACGTGCTCGCGTTCGGTCAGTCCGGTCATGAAGATCACGGGGGTCAGTGAGAATTCCGGGCGTTTCTTGATGCGCCGGCAGGTCTCGAACCCATCAATGCCGGGCATCGCCGCATCCATCAGGATCAGGTCGGGATGAACCCGGTCCAGCAGCGCGATGGCGGAAAGGCCGTCGCGGGCGACCAGTGCGGTCAGAGAAGCCGCCTCCAGCGCCTCTACCAGGGCGCTCAGGGTTTCCGGGCTGTCGTCAACCAACAGCACCAGGCGCCGCGGTTCGTTAACCGCCGATTGCATCGCGGGTTTCCTCTATCAGGGCAGAAAGGCCGGCCAAGTCCACTGCCTCCGCCAAGGCGATGGCACGATGGCGGAATTGGCGGGTGGTGTCGTCGTCCGGGTCCATGGCCGCCAGCCGCTGCTGGATGCCGCGCAGATGACCGATGGCGAGCGCCTCCTCCAGGGCATCGAGCACCGGCAGCGGCGCAGCCAAAGGCCGGTCCGCGGCAGCCGGGTTCGGCTGTTCGTAGGCCCATTCCAGGGCGAGCAGGTCACCGATGCGGTCGAGCAGCGCCGGGATGTTCACCGGCTTGGAGAGAAAGCCGTCATGGCTCGCGTCGCGGTCCAGCCGGTGCAACTGGTCGCCGGCATGGGCCGAGACCAGCAGCAGCGGCGCCTTCAGGCCGCAATCTTCGCGCAGGCGCTGCGTCACCTCCGGGCCAGCCATGCCCGGCATGGCCACGTCGATCAGCGCCAGGTCCGGCGGCCTGCGGCGGGCGATGCTGAGGGCGACCTCCCCGGATTCGGCCATGGAGAGGTCGAAGCCCAGTGGCCCCAGGGCATCGGCCAGCAACTGGCGGTGCTGCGGGTTGTCGTCGACCACCAGGATATGGCGGCGCGGCCCGGCATACCCCCGGCGCGGCCGCTCCGGCTCGCTGGGCGCGGTGCGCTGGCTGCGGTTCAGGAACAGGCGCACGCGGAAGATGGAGCCCTTGCCCGGCTCGCTATCCAGCGTCAACTCGCCGCCCAGCATCTCCACCAGCAACTTGGTGATGGTGAGGCCGAGGCCGGTGCCCGGCACGGCGTTGTCGGGATCGACGATGCGCTCGAACGGCGTGAAAATCCGGTCCCATTCGGGCTTGGGAATGCCGCGGCCGGTGTCTGTCACGGCAATGGTGGCGATGTCGTTGGTAAATCCGACCGACAGCCGGACCGAACCGCGATCCGTATAGCGAACCGCGTTCGAAAGCAGGTTGATCAGGATCTGCCGCGCCCGGCGCTCGTCGGTGAAGACATAGGCGGGCACGGACGGGGCGATGTCCGCTTCGAACGCCAGGCCCTTGGCCTGGGCCTCGATTTCGAAAATGCCGGCGATCTGGTCCAGCAGTTCCAGCAGCGCCACCTCGCCCCGGTAGACGTCGATCCGTCCCGCCTCGATCTTGGAAATGTCCAGCAATCCCTCGATCAGGTCAGCCAGATGTTCGGACGAACGGCGGATGGTACGCACGCTGGGGCGGCGGTGTTGGGGGATGGTCTGGTCGTTCTCCAGCAGTTGCGCATAGCCCAGAATTGCGTTCAGCGGCGTGCGCAATTCGTGAGTGATGCCGACGAGATAGCGGCTCTTGGCCCGGTTGGCGGCTTCGGCTGTCTCCTTCGCCTGCTGCAGTTCTGCGTCCGTGCGCCGGTGCGCCTCGATTTCGGCCAGCAGGCGGTGGGTCTGCTGTTCCCGCTCGCGGTTGGCCAGGATCCGGCTTTCATCGGAAAGGGTATAAATCCAGGCGGTTACGCCCGTCAGAATCACCAGGATGATAAACGCCAACGCCAGGGCGTGTCCCACCGCATCCGCCGAATCAGGCGCCGCGACACGGGCGTTCTGATAGACGATCAGCAGCATCACGCCGACAATGGCCGTCATGGCACCGAAGATGACCGCGAAGCCGCCATAGCGGGCAATTGCCGTCTGTGGCAGTTTCTGCGGCAGCACCGTTCCGGTCAGCCCCGCAATCTGCTGCTGCAACCGGGCGAAGGGTTTGCAGGCATCCTCGCAGCGCGATTCGAGCGTGCAGCAGAGCGAGCAGACCGCGCCGCCGTGGAAGGGGCAGGCAACCAGGTCCTCCGCATCGAACTTGTGCTCACAAATGATGCAGGTTTGTTCGCCCGCGCCCTGTGGCGCAACCGATGGACGGGCCAGGTAGAAACGGCCCTGCGTCGCCAGGGCCAGCAGCGGCGCGGCCACCATCGCAACCGCCAGCGCAATCCAACTGGAGAACGCCGCCAACACCGGCCCCAGCAGGCCCAGGGCCGCCACCAGCGAGACCAGCCCGGCCAAAATCATGGCCCCGACGCCGACCGGGTTGATATCGAAGAGGTAGCCGCGGCGGAACTCGATCCGTTTCGGCCGCAGGCCCAGCGGCAGGCTGATCATCAGGTCGGCGGTGATGGCGCCGATCCAGGCCAGCGCCACGTGGGAATAGAGCGCCAACGTGGCCTCCAGCGCGCCGAAAACGCCGAACTCCATCAGCATCAACGCGATGGCGACGTTGAACACCAGCCAGACGACGCGGCCCGGATGGCTGTGGGTGACCCGCGCGAAGAAGTTCGACCAGGCGATGGAGCCGGCATAGGCATTGGTCACGTTGATCTTGAGCTGCGCCAGGATCACGAAGCCGATCGTCAGCACCAGCGCCAGGTCCGCCGGCAGAAATCGCTCATAGGCGGCCAGGTACATTTTCGTCGGGTCGATCGCCGCCTCGCCGACCACGCCGCTTTCCAGCACCAAGACGGTCAGGAACGAACCCGCCAGCATTTTCAGCGTGCCGATTACCGCCCAGCCGGGGCCGGCGGTCAGCAGGGCGGTCCACCAGGCCATGCGCTGGCGCCGTGTCCGGGGCTCCGGCAGGAAACGCAGGAAATCGACCTGCTCGCCGATCTGGGCAATCAGGGCCAGCGCGATGCCGGTGGCGCCGGCGATCAGCAACGGGTCCAACCCCGTGCCCTCCGGCTGCAACAGGCCCTGATGGTCGAGCCAGGGCAGCCAGTCCACGCCGATCCAGGCGAGCGCGGCAAAGGGCAAAACCTGTAGTACGATCCAGGCGGGCTGGGTCCATGTCTGGAACGCGCCGATGCGGGTAAAGCCGTGGGTCACCAGTGGGATGACCAGCAGCGCGTTCAGCAGATAGCCGATTTCCAGCGGAATGCCGAGACCGAACGCCAACGCCTGGGCCAGGATGGCGGCCTCCAGCGCAAAGAAGATGAAGGTGAAGCCCGCATAGATCAGAGATGTGATCGTCGAACCCAGATACCCGAAGCCGGCGCCGCGGGTCAGAAGGTCGATATCCACGCCGGCCCGGGCCGAGCGATAGGCCAGCGGCACGGCGGTGATGAACAAAATGGCGCCGACGATCAAGATTGCTGCAACTGCGTTATCGAAGCCATAGGACAGGGTCATCGCCCCGCCGATAGCCTCCAGCGCCAGAAATGAGATCGAGCCGATGGCGGTGTTCGCCACCCGCCAGGCCGGCCATTTCCGCGCCCGACGGGCCGTAAACCGGAGGGCGAAGTCCTCCAGCGTCTCGTTGGCAACCCATTGATTATAGGTGCGCCTGACCCGTGAAACGGAGGCATCGCCTGACATGTCATTTGTTCTCGGCACCCGGGCAGCGGGTGCGGTTGCGCCATCCTGATGCCGCGCCGGGACCGCACGCAGCACGGATGGGGAAGCTAACGCGCAGATTTGCGCAAGACACTACGCATTTCTCCCCATTGCTGCAATGCAACATGTCACCGATGCTCCGGCCCGTCAGCGGTTCGACCGATCCCGGTCTCTTAACGAAGGAGCGCGCTATGTCCGTCGAAGACACCAAATCGCCCATTCTCGGCCCCCTCAGTCGCCGCAGCGTCCTGGCCGGCGGTGCGGCCCTGACGGCCAGCCTGTTCGCCCCGAAATTCCTGAGCGCAGCCAACTTCCCAACCGCGGCGGTCAACACCACCGGCCTCGCCGTGACGGACTCGACGGCGACCATCGGCATCCTGCACTCGATCACCGGCACCATGGCGATCTCCGAGACCGGATCGGTGCAGGCGGAAAAGCTGGCGATCGAGCAGATTAACGCCCAGGGCGGCATTCTCGGCCGCAAGATCGAGTATATTCAGGAAGACGGCGCATCCGACTGGCCGACCTTTGCAGAGAAGGCGCGGAAGCTTCTGGTCAACGACAAGGTCGCCTCCGTCATGGGCTGCTGGACGTCCGCCAGCCGCAAGGCGGTGCTGCCGGTGTTCGAGCAATACAACGGCTTCCTCTATTACCCGACCTTCTATGAAGGCCTGGAGCAGTCGCCGAACGTCATCTACACCGGACAGGAGGCAACGCAGCAGATTATCGCCGGCATCGACTGGGTGGCCCGCACCAAGGGCGCCAAGTCGTTCTATCTGCTGGGCTCCGACTATATCTGGCCGCGCACCTCCAACAAGATCGCGCGCAAGCATATCGAGAAGCTGGGCCTCAGCGTGAAGGGCGAGGAGTACTATCCCCTCGGCCATACCCAGTTCAACTCGGTCATCAACAAGATCCGTCTGCGCAAGCCGGACGTGATCTATGCCATCGTCGTCGGCGGCTCCAACGTCGCCTTCTACAAGCAGTTGAAGGCCGCCGGCATCGACATGACCAAGGAAAAGCCGCTCCTGCTGACCATCTCGGTCACCGAGGACGAAATTCGCGGCATCGGCGGCGAGAACATCGAAGGCGCTTATGCCTGCATGAAATACTTCCAGAGCCTGGACAATCCGAACAACCAGGAATTCGTCGCCGCGTTCAAGAAGATGTGGGGCGAAGACATGGTGATCGGCGACGTGACCCAGGCGGCCTATCTGGGCCCGTGGCTCTGGAAAGCGGCGGTGGAGAAGGCCGGCTCGTTCGACGTGGACAAGGTGCGCGAGGCCTCCCCCGGCATCGAGTTCACCAAGGCGCCGGAAGGCTATGTCAAGATCCACGAGAACCACCACCTGTGGTCCAAAACCCGCGTCGGCCGTGCCAAGGCCGACGGCCAGTACGAGGTGGTCTACGAGACGGCCGACCTGGTCGAGCCGGATCCGTTCCCGGCCGGCTATCAATAAGGCGCCTTGCTCCCAGCCCGGACGGTCCATCCGTCCGGGCCGGGGCCGCCGGCTTCCCCATTCCATCCGCTCGGGCAGCACAGAGGTTGCCTCAAGGAGTCGAACCATGTTCGCCGACTACACAACAGGCGAATTGACCGCGATTTTTGCGATGCAGGGCTTTGCCGGGCTGATCCTGTTTTCGGTCTTCATCCTGATGGCGCTCGGCCTGGCGATCATTTTCGGTCAGATGGGCGTGATCAACATGGCCCATGGCGAGTTCATGATCCTGGGCGCTTACGTCACCTACCTGCTCTCGCAGGTCTTCGCGGACTACATGCCCGGCCTGTTCGGAATTTACTTTTTTATCGCGATGATCATGGCGTTCATCGCTTCCGGCGCGCTCGGCATGCTGGTGGAATGGGGGCTGATCCGACACCTATACAAACGACCGTTGGATACGCTGTTGGCGACCTGGGGCCTTAGCCTGATCCTGCAACAGGTCTACCGCTCCGTCTTCGGCGCGCGCGAGGTCGGCGTGACCATCCCCGACTGGATCATGGGATCCCTGCCGCTGACCGACCTGATCGAGGTGCCGATCAACGGCATTTTCGTGATGGTGCTGGCGGTCAGCATCTCGCTGGCGGTCTATTTCATGATGTTCCGTTCGCAATGGGGCAAGCAGGTCCGCGCCGTCACCCAGAACCGGACCATGGCCGGTGCGGTTGGCATCAACACCGAGCGCACCGACCGGCTCACCTTCGGTATTGGCTGCGGCGTTGCCGGCGTGGCGGGCTCGGCCTTCACCATGATCGGCTCCACCGGGCCGACAGCGGGCCAGCTCTACATCGTCGACACCTTTCTGGTGGTGGTCTTCGGCGGTGCGGCCAGCCTGTTGGGCACGATCGCCTCCGCGTTCTCGATCAGCCAGGCGCAATCGATCATGGAGTTCTTCCTCTCGGGCTCGATGGCCAAGGTGCTCACGCTGCTGACCGTGGTCGGCATTCTGATGCTGCGCCCGCAGGGCCTCTTCGCGCTGAAGCTGCGCAAGTAAGGGGGGGACGACGATCATGCCTGCACGCAATCGCTACTTCACAGTCTCCGAGATTGTCGGCTTCGCCGTCCTCGCCGCTGTCATTTTTCTGGTGCTGCCGGCGGCGCTGGATACCTTCCGCCTCAACCTGTTCGGCAAGTATTTGACCTACGCTTTCGTCGCGGTCGGTCTGGTGCTCTGCTGGGGCGCGGGCGGTATTCTCAGCCTTGGCCAGGGCATCTTTTTCGGCCTTGGCGGTTATTGCATGGCCATGTTCCTGAAGCTGGAGGCCTCCACGCCGGAGGCCACCAAGATTCAGTCCACGCCCGGCATTCCGGATTTTATGGACTGGAACCAGATCACGGAACTGCCGGCCTGGTGGCAGCCCTTCTACAGCCTGCCCTTCACGATGCTCGCCGTGATCGCGGTGCCGACGATCTTCGCCTTCATCATCGGTGTGGCGATGTTCAAGCGGCGGGTGGGCGGGGTCTACTTCGCCATCATCACCCAGGCCATCGCCGCGATCATGACCATCCTGATCATCGGCCAGCAGGGCTATACCGGTGGCGTCAACGGCATCACCGACCTGCGCACGCTCGAAGGCTGGGATATCCGCACCGACGAGGCGAAGGAAATCCTCTATTTCGTCAACGGCATCCTGCTGTTCGTCTGCCTGTTTGTCGCGCACTTCATCCGCAAGTCGAAGCTCGGGCGGCTTCTGATCGCCATGCGCGACCAGGAGGACCGGGTGCGGTTTTCCGGCTACGACGTGGCCAATTTCAAGATCTTCGTCTTCTGCGCCGGCGCGGCCTTCGCGTCGATTGGGGGGGCGATGTTCACCCTGCAGGTCGGCTTCATGTCGCCCAGCTTCGTCGGGATCATCCCCTCCATCGAGATGGTGATCTTCTGCGCGGTCGGCGGGCGGCTGTCGATCTTCGGTGCGGTCTATGGCGCGCTGCTGGTCAACTGGGCAAAGACCACCTTTTCGGAGAGCTTTCCGGAGCTGTGGCTGCTGGGCCTCGGCGGTCTGTTCATCGCCGTCGTGCTGGTGTTCCCGAACGGCCTGGCCGGCATCTATGACCAGTACATCGCGCCCAACCTGAGAAAGCTGATGCCGCAACGCGCCGCGGCCAAGGCCCCCGTGCGCACCGCCAACGCGTCGGCCGAATAGGAGGACCACCCAATGGCACAGGCATCCGATTTCGTGCTGGCGGTGGAGGGGCTCACGGTCTCCTTCGACGGCTTCAAGGCGGTGGACGACCTCAGCCTCTATATCGATCCGAACGAGTGCCGCGTCATCATCGGCCCGAACGGCGCCGGCAAGACCACGGTGCTGGACCTGATCTGCGGGCGCACCAAGGCAACCGCCGGGTCGGTCAAGTTCAAGGGGCAGGAACTGCTGACCATGCGCGAGGACCAGATCGTTCACGCCGGCGTCGGCCGCAAGTTCCAAACGCCTTCGGTCTACGAGGACCTGACCGTGTTCGAGAACCTGGAGCTGTCCTACCCCAAGGGGCACGGCGTTTTCGGCGCCCTGTTCTTCAAACGGGACAATGACGTGACCGGGCGCATTCAGGAGATTGCCGAGACCATCTTTCTCGCCGATTCCCTGGACGAGAAGGCGGCCTTCCTTAGCCACGGCCAGAAACAGTGGCTGGAGATCGGCATGTTGCTGATCCAGGACCCCCAACTGCTCATGCTGGACGAACCGGTGGCCGGCATGTCCGTCGCCGAACGCGTCAAGACCGCGGAATTGCTGAAGCGCATCGTGAAGGAACGCTCGGTGATCGTGATCGAGCACGACATGAAGTTCGCCGAGGACATCGCCTCCCGCGTCACCGTCCTGCACCAGGGCAAGGTGCTGTCGGAAGGCTCGATGGAGCATGTCCAGGCCGACCCGAAGGTCGTCGAAGTCTATCTGGGACACTGAGGAGCGGGCCATGTTGAATATTGCAAACCTGCGCGCGGCCTATGGCGAGTCGGAGGTGCTGCACGGCCTCGACTTCCAGGTGGAGCCGGGCGAAATCGTCGCCATCATGGGCCGCAATGGCATGGGCAAGACGACGCTGATGAAGACCTTGATGGGCATCGTCCCCGCCAAAACCGGCAAGGTCAGCGTCGATGGGACAGAGGTGACGATGCTGAAGCCCTATCAGCGTGTTGCCAGCGGTATCGCCTACGTGCCCCAGGGCCGGCAGATCTTTTCCAGCATGACGGTGCAGGAGAATGTGGAGACCGGCCTGACCGTCACCGGCAAGAAAACCGTCAGCCCCGACATTTACGAGCTGTTCCCGGTGTTGCTGGAGATGAAGTCGCGGCGGGGTGGCAATCTCTCCGGCGGCCAGCAACAGCAGCTTGCCATCGCTCGCGCGCTCGCCTCCGACCCCAAGGTCCTGCTGCTGGACGAGCCGACGGAGGGCATTCAGCCCTCCATCATCCTGGAGATGGCGCGCACGCTGAAACGCATCCGCGACGACCGGGGGCTTTCCATCGTCGTCTCCGAACAGGTGCTGCGTTTCGCCCTCGACGTCGCCGACCGCGTGCTGGTGATCGAGAACGGAGAGTTCGTGCACGAGGCGCCGCGTGCCGGCATCGACGAGGAAAAGGTCTCCAGCTTCCTCTCTGTCTAACCCTTCCCCGTCAAATTTTCCCCCGCGCAAAGGAGTCCTCCATGACCGATACCATTATCGAAGTGAACCTGAGCGAGAGCCCGCACACCAACGAAAACATCCACAATCGCTGGCACCCGGATATTCCGATTGGTGTCTGGGTCGCGCCCGGCGACGATTTCAAGATCGAGACTTACGACTGGACCGGCGGACAGATCGCCAACAACGACGACGCCGCCGACGTGCGCGATGTGGAGTTGGAGCAGGTGCACTACCTCTCCGGCCCGATCGGTGTGAAGGGGGCCAAGCCCGGCGACCTGCTGGTGGTCGAAATCCTCGACATCGGCGCCAAGGAGGAGAGCCAGTGGGGCTTCAACGGCTTCTTCTCGAAGCAGAACGGCGGCGGTTTCCTGACCGAGCACTTTCCGCTGGCACAGAAGTCCATCTGGGACTTCCACGGCATGTTCACCACCTCGCGCCACGTGCCGGGCGTGAAGTATGCGGGCCTCATCCACCCGGGCCTGATCGGCTGCCTGCCGGACAGGAAGATGCTGGACATGTGGAACGCGCGTGAGAAGGCGCTGTTCGACACCGACCCGGGCCGCGTCCCACCGCTCGCAGCATTGCCCGACGGCGGACCGACCGCGCACATGGGCCGTCTCCAAGGCGACGCCAAGGCTGCCGCCGCGGCCGAAGGCGCCCGCACCGTGCCGCCGCGCGAGCATGGCGGCAACTGCGATATCAAGGACCTGTCGCGCGGCTCCAAGGTCTATTTTCCGGTCTATTTGGATGGCGCCGGCCTCTCCATGGGCGACCTGCACTTCAGCCAGGGCGACGGCGAGATTACCTTCTGCGGCGCGATTGAGATGGCCGGCTGGCTGCACCTGAAGGTGGACCTGATCAAGGACGGCATGGCCAAGTACGGCGTGAAAAACCCGATCTTCAAGCCTTCGCCGATCGCGCCGAAATACGACGACTTCCTGATCTTCGAGGGCATTTCGGTCGACGAAAGCGGCACCCAGCACTATCTGGATGTGCATATCGCCTATCGCCAGGCCTGCCTGAACGCCATCGAGTATCTGAAGAAGTTCGGCTACACCGGCGCCCAGGCCTATGCCATTCTCGGCACCGCGCCGGTTCAGGGCCACATCTCCGGCGTCGTCGACATTCCGAACGCCTGCGCCACGCTGTGGCTGCCGACCGATATCTTCGAGTGGGATATGATGCCGAACGCGAACGGCCCCACCAAGTATCTCGACGGCTCCATCGACGTGCCGCTCGCCCCGGATCTGTAAGGAAGGACCTGCTCCATGCCACTCTACGAGTACTGGTGCGAGCAGGATGGCGTGTTCTCGGCCATGCGACCCATGGCCGAGTACAACCAGCCCTGTGCCTGCCCCGACTGCGGCGGCCAGGCGCCGCGGGTCATGCTGACACCGCCCCGCGCGTTGCGCATGGATTCGGTCCAACGCCAGGGCCACGCCACCAACGAGCGCTCGGCGGACAGCCCCAAAAAGCTCTCCACCCACGGCCCCGGCTGCGCCTGTTGCGGCGGCGGCCAGAAATCCTCCCGCAAGACCCTGCACCGGCCGGACGGGTCGAAATCCTTCCCGACGTCGCGGCCCTGGATGATCTCGCACTGAAAAGGTCTGGGCCCCGGCCTACTGCGCCGCTGCCACCTCCCGCTCGATCTGGGTGAGGAGGAGGCGGGGCCAGCCGGGCATCAGGTGTCGGCCGATGAACACCAGGCGTGTGCGGCGGTCGGCGGTGGGCCAGGCGTCCAGCCAGTCCAGGGCATGGAAAACATGCTGGACGCCGTGGACAACCGCCGGCGTTTCCGGCGCCTCGGCGATCTGCACCAGGCCTTTCACCCGCAGCAGGTCGGGGCCGCAGGCCTCGGCCAGCGCCTCCAGAAACAGGGTGAGGGCGACGGCGGGCACGGGCTGCTCGCGCACCAGGGTGACGGTGGCGAGGCCTTCGGTGTGTTCGGCCACCGCATCCGTGGCGGCGGCGAGGCTGGCGGCCAGATGGGCGGAGGGGATTGTTGGCGGCAGTAGATGGGCGGGGTCGAGCCGGCCGCGCCCGGCCTGGAGCAGCGGGGCGGCGGCGTTGTATCGGCGCGCAGCCTGTGCGGCCGGTTGCGGCGGGGTCAGGTCGGTTTTGGTCAGGACCAGCGTATCGGCGAAGGCCGCCTGCTTGCGCGCCTCCGGGTGGTTTGCCAGGGTTTGTGGGCCGGTGACGGCATCCACCGTCGCAACAATACGGGCGAGCGCCACCCGCCCCCGCAAGGCCGGGTCGAGGGCGAGGGCCTGAACGATCGGTGCCGGGTCGGCGAGGCCGGAGGTTTCGATCACCAACCGCGCGAAGGCGATCTCGCCAGTGGCGCGGCGTGCGAGCAGGTCCGCGATGGTGCGGGAGAGGTCGCCGCGCACGGCGCAGCAGAGGCAGCCGGTGGAGAGCGCAACCAGGTCTTCCTCCGCGCGTTCCAACAGCTCATGGTCGAGGCCGACAGCGCCGAACTCGTTGACGATCACCGCCGTTCCGGCGAGCGCCGGGTCCGTTAGCGCATGTTTCAGCAGCGTGGTCTTGCCGCTGCCGAGAAAGCCGGTGAGGACGGTAAGGGGGGCGGGTGCTGGCATCTCAACCGCCCCGGCCAGCGGCGAACACCACCCGCGCGCTGCCGCGCTCCGGCGCCAGCGATTCGCGGAGGTGACGGATCGGGCCGATGGTGGAGGGGTAGGTGCGCCGGCGCTGGCCGGTCTCCTCCACATGCCAGGCGGGGCCGAACGGTTCGATGCGGTACGTGATCTTGACCGCCGCTCTTGGCGCTTCGATCCGGGCCAGAATGCCCTGATCCCCGCACCGCCGGACGCAGAGCGCAGCCTCCACCTGCCAAAGGCGCAGCAGGCCGGCGAGCAGGGCTTCCAGTTCCGCCGGGCTCATGCGCCGGCGTCAGCCCTTGGCAGCCAGCATCTCGGCAATGCCCAGCACGTGGCGGGCCTGTTTCAGGTGGGGCATGTCCAGCATCTTGCCGTCGAGCCCGACCGTGCCGGACCCCAGATCGCCGAAGGCGGCGATGACGCGCTTGGCGTACTCGATCTCGTCCGGCGTTGGTGTGAAAGCCTCGTTGATGATATCGACCTGGTCGGGATGAATGGCGATCTTGCCGGTAAAGCCGGTCTTGCGGGCCTGGATGGCTTCATCCCTCATGCCCTCCAGGTCGCGGAAGTTCGGATAGACCACGTCCACCGGCTCCATCTCGCCCGCATGGCAGGCCGCGAGGCAGAGCGAGCGCACCAGGCGGTAGACATCTTCATACAGGCCGCCGGGCGCACGGTTGGTGGTGGCGCGCAGGGCGGCGGAGAGGTCTTCGGCGCCCCAGGTCATGCCATAGATGCGGGGAGAGGCGTCGATAAAGCTTTCCATGGTGAAGACGCTGCGCGCGGTCTCGGTCGCGACCACCAGGATGCGGGTCGAGCCGATCTCCAGCCCCTCGCGTGCTTCCAGGGCGGAAAGAAAGTGATCGCACTGCACGGCTTCGGCGGCCGAGTAGGTTTTGGGCAGGATGATGCCGTCCGGCGCGCCGGCCATAATCGCCGCGAGGTCTGGCAGCGCCAGCGGCGTTTCCAGCGGGTTGCAGCGCACCCAAAGTTGCTGGCGGGCGCGGTCGCCGCGGTGGCTGGAGAGGTAGTCCCGCGCCATCTCGCGCGCCTTGGGCAGGTTTTCCTGGGCGACGGAGTCTTCCAGGTCGAGGATCAAGGCGTCGGCCTTGGTGCCGGCGGCTTTCTGGTATTTGCGTTCGCTGTCGGCAGGCACGAACAGGAAGGAGCGGATGGGCGGCTGGGCGGTGGTCATGGGGCGGACAGAGCCTCGATTATCGGAACGTGGCCGCCAGGATTGCGCGAACCCCGCCGGCGATCAAGGCTGCTGTCGGTTGGCGGCATGCGAGAGTGCGGCGCCGGACGGCCGGTTCTCGCTGCCTGCCGCCCCGAACCCAGCGCCGGAGCGGTGAAGCACAGCCGCCCGGTGCTTGTGAGGCACCCCTGTGGCTTGGATTCCGGGTCGAGCCCGGAATCGGGGCTGGCGGGGTGTCTGCCGGCAGTGTTCCCTACCGGTGTACCGGCCCTTCGCGCCAACGGCGGCGACCGCCGCCGCAAAGGCGGAACGGGTTGGGCAGGCGGTCGGCCAGCTTGCCGAGGCCGGCCGTGGCTTGGCCGAAGCGCAGCACCTCGTCGATGCGGCGGGTCAGGAATTCCCAGGTGCGGTGCTGGTCTTCCGAGTCGTCCTGCAGCCAGTAGACCAGGGTCGCCGAGTAGACGCCGGCCAGCAGACCGCGCTTGCTGTAATAGTTGAAGTCGGTGGCGGTGTCGCCGGCGATACGCCAGATCGTATCGACCGTGCGGGCGAGGCTGCGCGCGGCCTCCGGCGCGTGGCGCGGGTCGGCCAACAGGCGCAGGCCGCGGCGGATGGCCTCTCGGTTGGCGATCTGCGACTCGAGCCGGACGCGGATGGCGATGGCGATCTTGTCGCGGGTGCGCATGGAGGCGAGGTCCAGCGTCTGCATTTCCAGCGCCATGTCGTCGTCGGCGATGGCGGCGTGCGCCCGCACCGCATCCGCCGGCCCGCCGGGGAAGGCCAGTTCCGCATCGCCTTCGTGGAAGCCGGCATCGGTGGCAGCCTGTGCGAGCACTTCGCGCGTCCAGCCGTCGAAGGCGATATGGGGCAGGGCCGCATCGAGAATCGCCCGCTGCAGCGCGCGGTGCGGGTCCTCGACCGGCTCTTCCTCGCCCAAGGCATCGTCATCGGCGTGGGCCGTGGCCTCTTCCTCCGTCGTGGTTTCTTCGGAGTAGGTTGGCTCCATGCCTTCGTCGGCGGCGCGCTGGTGGGCCAGTTCTTCGGCGTTGAGGTTGGAGCCGGTGGGGCCGCCGGCGAACCCGGCCGCGGTGTCGGTGCGATCCGTAGCCGGGCCCGTTTCGGCCGTTTTCGGCGCCTCGCCCTTGTCGGCCGGGGTTTTCGGGTCGTCGCTGTCGCTCATGATCGTCGATCCTTTCAAGGTTGCCCGAGTCCTACAGGTTGCCCGAGTCCTAGCGCTCGCTGCGGGCGTAACGGCCGATTTCCTCGTCGAAGCCGAACTGCGAATGGTCGGTCATGCGTACCGGGTAGAGAATGCCGTCCAGATGGTCCACCTCGTGCTGCAACACCCGCGCCGTCAGGCCCTGCGTCTCGCCCGCGATGGGGGTGCCATCGGCACCGAGCGCTTCGAAGCGGACGCGGGCGAAGCGGGGAACGGCGCCGCGCAGGCCGGGGATGGAAAGGCAGCCTTCCCAGCCCATCACCTGCTCCTCGCCAATGGGCGTTAGAACCGGGTTGATCAGGGCGGTGATCGGGGATCCGGTCTCGCCCTCCTGGGCCCGGCCGGCAGGCAGGGACACCAGGATGACCCGCAGGCTTTCGTGGATTTGCGGCGCGGCAAGGCCGATGCCGCCGGAATCGACCAGCGTTTCGGCCATGTCCTCGATCAGGCTCCGGACGCTGGCCGGGTCTGCGACTTCGGCGGCGCGTTGCAGCAGGATGGGATGGCCCATGCGGGCGATTTTGCGGATGGCCATGGCTTGCTCGGACTCTGTTGGTTTCACCCTTTGAACATGGGTACGATCAAAAACGATTGAAAGCCATGCCGCATTCGGCTAAAAGGCGCCCCAATAGCCGGCCATGGATTGCCGGACGGTCTCGTATACCCACAACCTGACGAAACGGAGCGACATTCTCCCGTGCAAGTAACCGTTCGCGACAACAACGTCGACCAAGCCCTTCGCGCCCTGAAGAAAAAGCTGCAGCGTGAGGGCGTGTTTCGCGAGATGAAGCTGCGTCGCTCCTACGAAAAGCCGTCGGAGCGCCGCGCCCGGGAGAAGGCCGAAGCCGTTCGCCGCCACCGCAAGCTGATGCGCAAGCGCATGGAGCGCGAGGGCTACTAGAGCGGATCCCGTTCGTTCCGAACGGGCATATCTGCTCCAGGTCTTTGATTCTAGAGCATTTTTTCCAGATCGAATGATTCCATTCGCCCCGGCGATGCTCCAGAAGCCCCCTCTCCTCGGAATACCGCTGCGAATGCCGGCCCCAAAGGCCGGCGTTTCGCGTATTGGCAGGCGGTCTCGGTGCCGTGCTCAGTCCGGCACCAGGATCGGCTTCAGCGCCTCTCCCGCCAGGATGAGGTCGAAGCCTTTGGCGCTGTCCGACAATGGCAGCACGTGGCTGACCAGCGGCGACAGATCGACCTTGCCGGCCGCCAGCAGGTCCTGCCCCAGCACCCAGTCGCCCCAGAGCCGCCGCCCGTGCACGGCGTGGACGGTGATGGCCTTGTAGATCCAGTTTGCAAAAGTGACAGGGTGCTCGCCCGGCGGGCCGCCGACGAGGCGGAACTCCCCGCCCTTGCGCAAGCTGGCCGTGCATGCCTCAAAGCCTTCCGGCGTGCCGGAGTATTCGATGGCGACGTCGATGCCATAGCCCCGGGTCATGTCCAGGCAGGCCTTGGCCACATCCTCTGCAAACGGGTCGAGCGTGCGGTCGGCGCCCATTTGCTCCGCCATCGCCCGGCGTTTCGGGTTCGGATCGACGGCCAGCACTTGCGCCGCGCCCAGCGCGCGGGCGGTGGCGACATTCATCATGCCGATGGGGCCGCAGCCGTTGACCAGCACGCTCTGTCCGGCAACGCCGGCGCCGACGGCGCTGGCGTAGACGCTGATGCCATAGGGCTCCAGCATGGCGGCGATATAAGGGTCGAGGTCGGGCGGGTTCACCCAGCATATCTGCTCGGGCACGACGGTATATTCGGCAAAGCCGCCGTCGATGGAGATGCCGGGATAGCCCAGGTTTTGGCAGACATGCGCCTGACCGCTTCGGCACTGGCGGCAATGGCCGCAATAGATATGGCTTTCCAGCGAGACGAAATCGCCTTGTTTCAGGCGGCTGACGCCCTCGCCGACCTCGACGATATGGCCGGCCATCTCGTGGCCGAGAATGCGGGGAACGGCCACCCGAGCGCGCATGCGCGGCGCCCATTTGTAGATCTGCATGTCCGTGCCGCAAATGCCGGCGGCCTGCATCTTGATGAGAACCTCGCCGGGGCCGGGCGAGGGCTCCGGATACTCACCGACAGCGACGCTGGCTTCGGCTTGGGCGATTTTGGCAAGCGCTAGCATGGTAATCTTCCTTCGCCTCTTGACCGGCAGGGCGCGTGGCCTTCGGTCCTGCGGCGGGCGCCGGTGAGGACACCCTCAAACATTGTACACATCCAGCGGCACGTCGACCTTGTCGTTCAGGAACACCACCTTCTTCGCCGCAATCTTCAACGCGCCGTCCCGCCGCTCCAGCCGAAACTCATAGCGGCCGCCATGCACCCGTCCGCCCTTGTGCATGTGGTAGAGGTGCACCGTCCAACTGGCTGCTACGGTCATCGCGTCGGCCGAGCCCTCCAGCACCAGCACGTTGCCGATCACATGGCAGGAGCGCGGCATCGGCGTGCTGGCATACGAGTCCCGTGACACAATCCGATAGACCCGGTCATCCAGGCCGGTCTTGTCCGGCATGTACATCAGCGCCAGTTCGACTTCGGGGTCGGTGGTTAGTTCGGTCTCGTTCGCCCAGGCCGGCACCCAGAAGCTGGCATCGTTCCAATAGCAGCCGAGCCAGCCCTGCCAGTCGCGCGTGTCCAGGCAATACGCTTCGCGGTAAAGCAGGCGCTCGACTTCGAGCTGTTCGGCGGGGGAGGGGAAGGGAGCGGTCATGGCCGGGCCTCCCCGCGCTTTTCACCGCCGCCATTGCGAGCCCGCGGAGCGGGCGAAGCCACCGGGAGGCGCCGTTGGACCCCTTGCCGGGCTGCGTCGTCGCAACGCGCCGCGCAATGACGATCGGCGGTCGATCCAGCCATAGATCTAGCCATCGCTCATCAACTCCCGCCAGCGGCGGTACTGGCCGACATAGTGGGTTTCCGGGTCCCAGCGGCTGTTGCTTGCCACAGGGTTCAGGCCAAGCGCCTTGGCCTCCGCGTCCGGGCCTTCGCTGAAGCCGTCCCAGCCGCGCCGGAACACGTTCCAGGGCTCGGCGCTGGCGTGCGCGCCGGATTGCGTGTCCTCCAGCGCCGCCGAATCGTCCGTGGTCGCCAGCCCGGCGCCCAAGAAAAAGTCGCGGAACTTGCTCATCCGCGCGACGCGGGCCGCCCGGCTCTCGCCGCGCCGGGCGAGGCAGTAGACCTTGACCTCCGTCCGGCTGGGCGAGAGCGGGATCAGGACGCGGATTTGCGTGGAGGACTGATCCATCAGAAACAGGTTCGGGAACAGGAACAAATTCCGGCCGCGGCCGCACATCCAATCCCACTTCACCGGCCCGACCTGCGGTTCGATCTCGTCCTTTGCCTCCCACAACGGCGCCGCCGAAGGGTCGCCGCGCATGGTCCAGATGACGTTGTGCCCCTGGCCCAGATCGTAGGTGCCGTTCTTCAATTCGCCGGAAAACCGCCCGACATCGGTCGATTTCATGCCCTTGTTGCCCTGCAACTGGTCGCGCCGCTTCACCGTGTTGGCGAAGTTCCGGTGCACTGTCGTGACGTGATAGGCATCGACGCCGTTTTCTGCCTGCAGTTTCCAGTTGCCGTCCACCACATAGCTGGAGACGCCCGGCAACACCTCCATGCCTTCGCTGGACTGGTCGGCCAGCAGGTCGATGATGGTGGCGGCCGCGCCCAGATGCTGGTCCAGCGGCGTCGCCCGTTCGTTCAGAGTGGCGAAGACGAAGCCCTTATAGCTCTCCACCCGCGGCACGCGGCGCAGCGCATAGCAGGCCGGATCCTCGCCGGCGGCATCCTTGATGCGGACGCACTGGCCGTCATTGGCCGAGAAGCTCCAGCCGTGATAGCGGCAGACCAGGATGCGGGCATTGCCGCGCTGGGTCGGGCTCAGCAGCGCGCCGCGATGGGCGCAGGCGTTCAGCAGCCCGCCGACCGAGCCGTCGTCGCGCCGGTTGATCAGCACCGGCTCGCGGCCGAGCTTGGCGGCGTAGTAGTCGCCGGGCTTTGCAATTTGGGATTCGTGGCAGACATAGGTCCAGGACTGCTCGAATATCCGCTCCATTTCGGCGGCGAACACGTCGTCGTCGGTGTAGATGCGGCGGTGCACCCGGAAGACATCGTCCTCGGGCCGGTCGTCGATCAGGCCGGCAAAGTTGCTTTGTAACATGGGCAAGGTCTCCTTACGGACGCTATCCTAGTGGTTCGGTGCCGACAGATGGTACCCATTCGTTGGTTGAATCGAACCACCAGATTATTGAAATAGCGGTCCGGTCGAAACGCTTGCCGTATGTAGCAAGCGTTTCGACCGGACGCGCTAGCGCCGCCGCTTGCCGAAGCCCAGAGAGAGACCCACCCCATGGCCGCCCCTTCGCGCGCAATCGACGACCTGCTCGCCACCATGGCCCGCCTGCGCGACCCGGACGGCGGCTGCCCCTGGGACCTGGAGCAGGACTTCGCCAGCATCAAGCCCTACACCATCGAGGAAGCCTACGAGGTCGCCGATGCCATCGACCGCGGCGACCTCGACGACCTGCGGGGCGAGTTGGGCGACCTGCTGCTGCAGGTGGTCTACCACGCCCAAATGGCCGGGGAGGCGGGTGCATTCGCCTTTGAGGACGTGGCTCGCGCCATCAACGATAAAATGGTCGCCCGCCACCCGCACGTGTTCGGCTCGGCCGAAGTGCGCACCGCCGCCGCCCAGACCGATGCCTGGGAACGGCAGAAAGCGCGGGAACGGGCCGCGAAAGCCGCGCGCGAGGGCCGCGAGCCAAGCGTGCTGGACGACGTGCCGGCAGCATTGCCGGCGCTGATGCGGGCGGAAAAGCTGGGCAAGCGCGCGGCGCGGGTCGGCTTCGACTGGCCAGACACAGGCGGGGTGGTCGAAAAGCTGCGGGAGGAGCTGGCGGAGATCGAGGAGGCGTTAGCGGCGAACGATCCTGCTGCCGTGCAGGAGGAAATCGGCGACCTGCTGTTCGCCGCAGCGCAACTTGCCCGCAAGGCCGGTGCGGATGCGGAGGAATCGCTGCGCCTCGCCAACCGCAAGTTTGCCGGCCGCTTCCAGGCGATGGAAGCCGCCGCCCGCGCCGAAGGCTCCGACCTGCGCCGGGAGGACATGGACCGCCTGGAGGCGCGCTGGCGGGCGGCGAAGGCTGGCTAACGGCGAAGGCTGGGGCCGACAAGCAGCGGCAGCGATATTGACGGCTACCCTCAGGCGGGGGATGCTGCTGGCCGAAGTCCGAACAACCGCGCCTCCCGGTGCCGGGCCGTAACCGGCCGCCTCGGCCGCCGCCCGCCGGGCGCGGGGGAAAGCGCGGATGCCAGCACGAGGAACGCCCGCTATGGCCGAACAGCGCGAAAAGAAAGTCATGGGCCATTCCGTGCCCGACGAGGCGTGGCTCGCCCAGGTGCAGGAGGAGGCGTTGGAGCCGGACCTGCCCATTGTCGACCCCCACCACCATCTTTGGGTGCGCAGCGGCGCCAACTATCTGGTGCCCGAACTGGCCGCCGATATCGCCACCGGCCACAATATCGTCTCCACCGTGTTTGCCGAATGCCATTCCATGTACCGCCAGGACGGGCCGGAGGCGTTGCGTTCGCTGGGCGAGACGGAGTTCGTGGCCGGTTGTGCCGCCATGGGCGCCAGCGGTGCCTTCGGTCCCGCGCGCATCTGCGAGGCGATGTTCGGCCGGGTCGACCTGACCTTGGGGGCGGCCACACGCGCCATCTTCGAACTGCACCAGCAGCGCTCCGGCGGGCGTTTCCGGGGCGTGCGCTATTCCACCGCCTGGGATGCATCCGAGCGGATCAACAACGTTTCCCCCCGCCAGCACCAACTGATCGAGCCGGAAGTGATCGCCGCCGCCGGCGTGATGGCGGAGATGGGCCTCTCGCTAGACTGCTGGCTGTATCATCCGCAACTGGCGGACGTTTCGGCCTTGGCCGACCGGCATCCGGGGCTCACCATCGTCCTGAACCACACCGGCGTCCCGATCCTGGGCGGCCCCTATCGGGACCGGCGGGACGAGGTGTTCCGCGACTGGCAGCAGGGCATGGCCGACATCGCCCGGCGCCCGAACGTCTACCTGAAGCTGGGTGCGTTGCCGATCCTGCGCGGGGCGGATGCCGACCGCTCGCTGCCGCCAGGGTCCGAGGAAGTGGCGGCAAGCTGGAAGCCGTGGATGGACTATTGCATCGAAACCTTCGGCCCGGCCCGCTGCATGTTCGAGAGCAATTTCCCGGTGCAGAAACTCTGGTCCAGCTATGCCGTGACCTGGAACGCCTTCAAACGCCTTGCTGCCGGTGCCAGTGCGGACGAAAAGACGGCGCTGTTCTCCGGTGCCGCCCGCGCGGCCTACCGGCTATCCTGAGCCTGCCGCCCGGGGGATGCCAGATGCCCAAGCTTAAGATCGGCGATACGCCGCGCCGTGTCGAGGATGTGCGGTTCCTGACCGGACGCGGCTGCTATGTCGACGACATGCGCCCTGCCGGCCTGGCCCATGCTGCGGTCGTACGCTCGCCGCACGCGCACGCGGAGTTCGCCGGCATCGATACTGCCGCGGCCAAGGCGGCGCCGGGGGTTCTCGCGGTGCTGACCGGTGACGACCTGGAGGTCGCTGGCATCGGGCCGTTGCTGCCCTATGAGCGCGTCAACGTCTATTCGGGCGAGCCCTTCCGCTACCCGGACCAGCACGTGCTGGCGAAGGGCCGGGTGCGCTATGCCGGCCAGCCGGTCGCCCTGGTGGTCGCCGAAACCCAGGCTCAGGCTCTGGATGCGGCGGAATCGGTGGCTGCCGATTATGCACCGCTGCCGGCAGCGACCTCCATCGCAGAGGCCATCGCCAGCGGCGATCCGGATCGCCTTTGCCTGGAATGGCAGGTGGGCGATGCCGCCGCGACCGACGCGGCTGTTGCCGCCGCCGCCCATGTCACGCGCCTCCGCCTGCACAACCATCGCATAGCCACCAACTCCATGGAGCCGCGCGGCGGGATCGGTCTCTACGACGCCGCAACCGAGCGTTACACTCTGCATGTTTCCTCCCAGAGCCTGCACGCCGCCCGCGACCGGGTGGCGGAAGTGCTGGGGGTGGAGCCCGCCCGCGTCCGCTTCCACGCGCCCGATGTCGGCGGCGGCTTCGGCGTCAAGAATTTCATGTACCCGGAGATGGTGCTGCTGCTCTGGGCCGCCCGCGTCACCGGCCGCCCGGTCAAGTGGATCGCCACGCGCAGCGAGGGCTTCGTCTCCGACCATCAGGCGCGGGACAACGATGCCCGCGCCGAACTGGCACTCGACACGGACGGCAACTTCACGGGCCTGAAGGTCTGGAGCCGGGGCAATCTCGGTGCCTATCTGACCGGAAGCATGGCCCGCATCTACACCGAACAGTTCGTCAAGCTGCCGGGCGGGCCCTATCGCATTCCGGCGCTGCATGTGGATGTGGGCGCGGTCTATACCAACACCGTGCCGACCGGCGTAACCCGCGGCCCCGGCTTTGCCGAGTTCGCCAACATCATGGAGCGCCTGATCGACCGGGCCGCCGCCGAGACCGGGCGCGACCCGGCCGAGTTGCGCCGGCTGAACCTGGTGCCCGCCTCGGCCATGCCGCACACCAACGCGGTCGGGGCCGTGATCGACAGTGGCCGTTTTCCAGAGACCATCGCCGCCGCCATGGACCGCGCGACGGAGGGCTTTGCCGAGCGCAAGGCCGCCTCAAAGGCCGCGGGGCGGCTGCGCGGCCTCGGCATCGCCTATCACATGAAGGCCACCTTCGGCGTGCCAGAGGAGAATGTGGAGCTCCGCTTCGAGGCCGACGGCACCGTCACCTTCACCACCGGCACCCAGGCCATTGGCCAGGGGCACGAAACCAGCTTCCCCCAGATCGTTTCAGACCTGTTGGGCGTGCCGACGGAGGCGATCCGCTACCGGGCCGGCGATACCGACCTGATCGCCAAAGGCGGCGGCCATGGCAGTTCGCGCGCCACCCTTATGGCGGGCACGGCGATCTTCCATGCGGTCGAAACCATCAAGGCCAAGGGCGCCCGCGCCGCCGCGCAGATGCTGGAGGCCGCCGAAGGCGATATCGAATTCGCCGACGGCGCCTTCACCGTCGCCGGCACCGACCGCAGCGTCGGCCTGATGCAGGTGGCGGCCCAGGCCCTCGAACTGGGGGAGCCGCTCGACACTTACCACCTGTTCGAGCGCGAGCATCACACCTTTCCGAACGGCTGCCACGTTGCCGAGGTCGAGATCGACCCGGAGACCGGCACCACGCGGCTGGCGCGCTACACCGCTGTGGACGACTACGGCACGGTGATCAATCCGCTGCTGGTCACCGGCCAGATGCATGGCGCCATCGCCCAAGGTGTCGGCCAGGCGTTGCTGGAACATGCGGTCTACGAGAGCGGCAGCGGCCAATTGCTGGCCGGCTCGTTCATGGATTACGCCCTGCCGCGCGCCGACGACCTGCCCAGCTTCGACGCTCACCTCGCCGGAACGCCCTGCACCACCAATCCCCTGGGCGTGAAAGGGGCAGGGGAGGCCGGCGCCATCGCCGGGTTCCCGGCGGTTGCCAACGCCGTGCTGGATGCCTTGAAGCCCTATGGCATCGCCGCCTTCGACGGCCCGGCAACGCCGGAGCGGGTCTGGCAGTTGATCCAGGGCCAAAACGCCGCCTGAGCAACTGCCGAAGGCCGCGCGACTGCGGACTCCGGGCCATCCCCAAACAGAAACGCCCGCCCAACCGGTGCCGGTCAGGCGGGCTTTGGCCGTTGGGCGGGCTCTGCCAACTCACTCCATCAGGCTGGGCAGGTAGAGCACGATGTCCGGGAAGGCCATCAGCAGGATGATAACGATCAGGTCCGACACCAGGAACCACATGATGCCCTTGAAGATGACCGAGGTGGTCGTCAGGTCGCCAACCACGCCCTTGATAACGAACACGTTCAGGCCAATCGGCGGCGTGATCATGCCGATCTCCAGGAACTTGGTCAGCAGGACACCGAACCAGACCAGGCTGAAGCCGGTCGTATCGATGATCGGCAGCAGGATCGGCAGCGTCAGCAGCATGGCGCCGATGGGCTCCAGGAACATGCCGAGCAGCAGGTAGACCATGGAGATGCCCAGCAGCAGCAGCAGTTCGTGGGCGCCCATGGCCACCACCAGCTCGGAGAGATAGTCGCCGGCACCGCTGAAAGCCAGGAAGCGGGTCAGCATGCTGGCGCCGATGGCGATGATGAACAGCGCGGCCGAGGTCAGCAGCGTTTCCAGCAGGGCATTGCGGAAGCTCTCCCAGGTGAGCGAGCGCTTCAGGGCGGCGATCACCATCGAGAGGAAGGCACCGACGGCCCCGGCCTCGGTCGGGGTGAACAGGCCGGCGAACAGGCCGCCGAACACGCCGCCCATCAGCAGCAGCACCGGCCAGGTATCCGCCAATGCCGCGAGCTTCTCGGACATCGGCACCTTTTCGGTCAGCCTGGGCGCCAGTTCCGGGTTGATCGAAGAACGGATCATGATGACCGCGACATAACCGAACGCGGTCAGCAGGCCGGCGCCGACGCCGCCCAGGAACAAATGGCTGATCGGCACTTCGGCGATGATGCCGTAGAGGATCATCAGAATGCTGGGCGGGATCAGCGCGCCGATGGTGCCGGCAGCGGCGACGGTGCCGGTGGCGAGCGACACCTCATAGCGGTAGCGCATCATCTCCGGCACGGCGATCCGGCCCATGGCGGCGGCGCAGGCAACGGAGGAGCCGGTTACGGCGGCAAAACCCGCCGCGCCGAACACGGCCGCGATGGCCAGTCCGCCCGGCAGCCCCGCCAGCCAGACTCGAGCCGCATCGAACAGCCCTTTGGTCAGGCCCGCGTGGAAGCAGAAAAAGCCCATCAGCAGGAACATCGGCACCGAACTCAACTGCCAGGTGGCAGCGAACGAGTAGGGAATGACGCCCAGAATGCCCCAGGCCGCTTTCTGGCCGACAATGGCCCAGATGCCGAAGAAGGACACGCCGATGAGGCTGACGCCAATGGGCACGCGCAGCGCGATCAGCGTGACGAGAATGCCGATTCCGATAAAGCCGATTTCAACGTCTGACATGGCTCAGTTTCTCGCCTCGCTCAGGCTTCGCCAGCGTCGGAGGCAACGGCTCCGGCGGCTTTTTCGAGGGTGGGAACCTCCCCCAGGCCGCTTTGCGCGCCGGTGAGGTAGATCAGGAAGCGGTAAATGACAACCAGGAACATCAGGCCGCAGCCGATGGGCAGGAAGTAATAGGAGGGCCAGGTCAGCAGTTTGATGCCCTGCTCCATCATAAAGGTGCCGGTACCGTGGGCGCGCACCGCTTCTTCCCACGTCCGCACCGTCAGCATGCCGTAGATCAAGGCCGAGAGCAGGTAACTCCAGGAGTAAAGATGCCGCTGCACCCGCATGGGGAACAGTTCGGTCAGCACCTCCACGGTGATATGCCCGTTGCGGGTCTCTGCGAAGGCGATCGCCAGAAAGGCCACGATGACCATGTAATAGTTGGACACCAGGGCAATCGTGGCCGGAATCGGCTGGTTCAGGAAGAATTTCCCGGCAACATCGATGGCGATATGGATCATCATCAGCGCCACGGCGAGCAAGCCGACGGCGATTGTCAGGCTAACGCCGCGCGCGAGTAAACGGCCGATAGCGGTCATCTGCACATCCTTCGCATTGAGAACTGGCCGGCGCTGCGGCCGCATTGAGAACTGGCCGGCGCTGCAGCGCCGAACCGGTTGACCGGCACCCCTTAGCTGGTTCGGGCGCCGCTGCCTGGCGGTGGAAGCCCGGATTGGCCTCCGCCACGCTTGCCGGCAGGGGCTGGCCCAACCAGGCCTGCCAGCAAGGGGACGTCAGGCGGGAGCCGTCACTTCATGCCGAAGGTGGCCGGATCGATCTTCGAGAAGATCTCGTCCCAGAAAAGCTGGGCAAGACCTTCCGGATCGTTTTCCAGGCCGTCGGTCAGCGTCTTCCACTTTTCGACCAATTCCTGGATCTTCTCGATCTTGGAATCGACATTGGTCAGGCCATAGTCGGTCCGCGCCTGTTCCGCGATGATCTTCAGGTCGCCTCTTACGAACTCGTCCGAGGCCGCCCTGATTTCCGGTCCCGGCTCGATCACCTCAATGCCCTTGCCCGGCGACGCTTCCAGGTTTTCCTTGGCATCGTTGTAGTATTTCCAGGTCAGGTCGGCGTTGATTCTTGCCGCGCCTTTCAGAAACACCGCACGCTGCTCGACGGTCAGATCGCGCCAGGTATCGGCGTTGACGTTATTGGTCGACACGCCGGAATACACGCCGCCCGGAATGCGCCGGGTCACGAACTTGACCACATCGAACAGCGACAGATTGCTGAGTTCGGTCGCGGAATTCATGGCGCAATCGATCACCCCCTGGCCAAGGCCCTCGTAGATATCGTTCGCCGAGATCGAGACCTTGATGCCACCGAAGTATTCGGCCCACCGGCCAAAATTGGCGGCGCCGGACCGGAATCTCTTGCCCTTCAAGTCTTCCAGTGTCCGGATTGGGGTGGAGCAGAGCATGATATAGGTCGGGCTGGAGCCGCTACCCAGATAGATATGATTTTCGCGCTCGTACTCTTCCAGGCATTCCGGGCAGTGGAAATAGGTGTATTCGGTGGCGGCACCGGCCATCGCGGCACCGGGGCTTTCCACCTGACGGCCCGTGGTCGACAGCATGGACAGGTTCGCGGCCAGATTGTTCTCCGCATACTCTGCCGGATAGTAGGGCGGCAGCACGAAGCCCATGTCGGCAATGCCGTCGCGGATGCCGGGCGGCGTCTCCTTCAGGTTCAGAAGTGACATGGAAAACACTTTGATCTTAACGTCGGAGTGTTCCGCGACGTATTTGGCAAAGCGTTCGTGCGCGTACATTTGGGCGCTGCTGGGGGCAAGGCCGACGGCGGATTTCAAGCGTTTGGCCACGGCATCCGTGGCCGTGCCGACCGCAAGAGACATCCCCAGGGCCGCCGCAACGGCAACGGTCCCCATAACGGATCGCTTCAACATCGTTTCCTCCAAGTTCGCAGCGTGCTTTGGCGAGTGGTGCTGCATTGGTTTCTGAATCGCGGCGATAAGCTACCCCCGCTTTGCCAGCAGCGTCAAACCCCTATGCGACAGGTGAGCTCGAAATCTGCGGCAAGAACGCGATCGCCAGCCCGGGTTGCGTCTTTACCTGCGCCGCGCCTGGGGGCAATGTGCGATCACTCGACCTGTTGCCTCCGCCGACACCCTGCTTATGGTGCGCGCACTGGAATGCTGAACCACTCGATGGAAACGGACCCTATGATCGACCTGATGAAAATCGCCCGGACCGAAGCCGATGGCGGCGACCTGTTCGGCGAGCTAGAAAAAATTCACCGTCCGACCGACGTGCGCCCGACCGGCTATCCGGACGCCGTCATCTGGGAAGGCGGCAACTTCACCGGGGACTGCGAGCCGGTCGCCCACTCTCTGACCGATGCGTATGCCTTGCTCGGCACCATCGCCGCGGCCGATATTCTGGGCCTGCCCTATTACGGCGTGCCGATGTGGTCGCAATACCGTCACGACACCAAGCTGGAGGCGCTGGCCTGGTTCGGCAATATGCCCGTCACCTCGATCAAGTGGTCCACCGCCGGCGATGCCTATGTCAATGACGGCAAGGGCAACCGCGTGGTCGTCATGGGCAAGTCCGGCAACGCGCCGTTGCGCACCCAGGCCGGCGTCTATTGCAATGTCCGTCCCTATGGCCCGATCACCTGCGTTCGCTGCATGCCCTGCCTGCCCTACAGCCAGGACCGTGGCAAATTCAACGTCGATCCGGACACCGGCGTTGTCCATTCCGAGATGAACACCCCCGGCGTGCAGATGGCTTACGCCAACCGCCTGTTCCTGAAGATGGTGCACGAGACCGGCCGCATCGGCCGCGTTGCCATGAAGCCGACCCAGGCGATGGAGGACGGCATCAACGCCGGCATCCATTCCTGGATGCTGAAAGGCACCAAGTTCAAGGTCGGCCGCTCCTACGCCGTCGACCCCTATGAGGAGCACAAGGAGCGCATCGATGCCATCGTCGCCCTGTTGCCCGACGACTTCAAGGACGGCATGGAGAACTGGGGCGGCCAGATCGAGCAACATATCTCCGACACCAATTACGGCATCCTGATCTGGGATTTGATCGAGCAGCGCGACGCCATCGTGCTGGCGACCGACCTGGACGGCGACCGCCTGACCGACCTGATGGCGGATATCTCCGATCCGCTGCGCGCCTTCGGCGACCGGGTGCTGAAGCACGTCGGCAACGACAAGAGCATGCGCAGCCTCTGGGGCGACATGGGCTACACCACCGGCAACGGCCGCGATATGACCAGCGTCATGCACCGCATGAGCGGTCCGCCGATCCACGAGCAAACCCTTGGCTCCGCCGACGCCATGCTGCTGCGCCTGCTCGATGGCGACGAGTGGGTGGGCGGCACCAAACAGCCCTATGACCCGCGCATCCATTTCGTGCTGATCCGCGACGCCTATGTCGATGCGAACCCGGGCAACGAGAAGGTGAAGCAATTCCTGGACGGCGCGCTGGCCAAGTTCGACGAGGTCTATGCCGGCGACCGTCCGGGCTTCCTGGACGGCTACAAAAAGCTGAAAGAGGCGATTACCCCCTGGGGCGCGTAAACCGCTTCGGCGTTTCGCCTCTGGCCACAAGAGAGGGCGGCTCCCAGCATTGGGAGCCGCCCTTTTCTCGTCGGTTGGCCAAAAGCCCTTCCGTGCGGCGGTCAGCCGGGCAGCGGCGCGTTCTTGAAGGCGTCGAGGGCCTCGCAGCGGGCGTTGTGGGCGGCGAGCGCCGGGAATTTTTCGGGCAGGCCCAGCTTCGGGCGCACCTTGTTGGCAAAGCTGAAGCCCACCGCCGCGGTGATGTCCGCCTGGGTCATGGTGGCGCCGCAGAGCCAGCCGTCGCCGGCGGCCGCCGCCTCGTTGTTCAGCCATTCGAACCCGCCGAGCGCCTGGGTCTCGTTATGCTCCACCCAGGAGCGCGAGACGTGCTCCTTGTCGTGGAAGCGCAGCTCGTAGACCGCCCAGATGGTCTTGTCGATGGAGCCCGCCGCGACCGCGGTGGTCTTCATCACCTTGCGCCGCGCCATGCCGCTGGCGGGGGTCAGGCGCTTGTCGCCGGCGATCTCGTCCAGGGCGTCGAGAATGGCATAGCTTTCCACCAGCGCCTCGCCATCGTCGGTGATCAGGGTGGGGACGCGCACCAGCGGGTTGTGCTGCTTCACGGCGTTGGGATCGTCCCAGACGCTGACCGGGAGCGATTCCCAGGTCAGGCCCATGGCGTTCAGCGAGACCGCGGTGCGGCGCACATAGGGGGAGAGAAAACCGCCAATCAGTTGCATGGGGATAGCTCCAATCTCAGGCATGAAAGGTCGGGCGCATTCGGATGCGCCACTCGATAAAGGGGTCGCCATAATCCAGGCGCCGCGTGACGTCCAGCACGCAGAAGCGATTGTGTACCATCAGTGCGCCTTCGAACAGTCCGTTCCAGGCCTCGAACACGCAGGCGTGCTGTGCCGGCAGGTTGCGGGTGAGCCGCCAGCCATGGCGGCGGACGATGGCGGTGGCGCCGCCGGCAGAGACTTCGGCGGCCTCGCCCTCAGCCTCCGCGATGGCGGCCAGGTAGTGGGCGAACGCTTCCGGCGTATCGCCTTCGATGCCCAGGCCGGCGGCGGTCTCCTGATAGGTCTGGGCGCCGACCTGGCGGGCGGCGTGGCCGGCAATGGCCCGGGTTTCCGCCGGGCCGAACAGTTCGGCCATGCGCGGCAGGCCGGTGCGGACATACTCCATCGCATAATTGCGGTTAGCCTTGGCAAGCCGCGCTTCCGGCCATTCGGCGGCGGGCAGTTGCGGCGCGGCGGCGGGATCGAAGGGCGGTGGCAGTTCGCCGGGGGCGAAACGCAGGCGCTCGTCGGGGGCGAGGTCGCGGTCGTGCTCCAGGAAATAGCCGGCAAGGCCGTGTTGGGCGTCGGTGGTCTGGGCGGTGCAGACAAAGCCGAGGCGCGGGTTTTGCAGCGAGACGCCGTTCTGGGCGTACCAGCCTTCCAGCATGCCGCGGCTGACCTCTGAGGGCACGCCGCAGATGGTGGCACCGGGATAGATCCAGCGGGGCGGCACGAAACGCACCCAGGCTTTCCGGTCGGTCTCCCGCATGAACTGCACGCCGACGCCGCCGACGCTGTTGGAGAGGTAGTGATAGGCGGCGCAGGCCACCGCATCCGGCATGCCGGTCAGGCCCAGCTTGTCGAAGCTGGAGAGGAATTTCTCGTCATGCTGGTGGCGGAATAGCCGAAACATCCAGCGCCCGGCATCATGTCGTCCGCGGTTCAGGCTGACGGCCAGGATCAGGCCGGTCATGTATTGGTGGTAGAGTTCGGCGACGGCGGAGAGCGCCGGCGCGGACGGGTTTGTGGTCACGGGGCAGCGTATCCTCGGGTCAGCGAATGACGATGGCAGGGCCATACAGCGAATAGATCAGGCGGCGCGTGACCGACTGGCGGCGGACGCCCAAAATGCTGACCTGCATCTCGCCCCGCAAGCCTGCCGGCACGCGCAAGGGGGAGCCGGTGCCCTGGCCGCGGTCTTTGCCATGGCCGTCCCGCAGGCGCCAGCCGCCGTATTCCAGGCCATCCAGCCGGGCCGCAAGTGCGGTTTGGCTGCCGGGCGCCAGGGCCAGCGGCACCGCCTCGCCCAGGGTTCCTGCCAACTGGCCGAACACTTGGGCGCAATAGGTGCGCCGCCGGTCCTGGGCGCAGCCGATGCCGACATGGCTGAACTCCGGCTTGATCATGTTGGCAAAATGGCCGGGGCTGTTGACCCAGCCCTCGTGCATGTCGCGGCCGACGCCGGCCAGGATCGGCTCGATCTGGCCCAGGTTTTCGCCGATGGTGCGGTAGACGCCGGTGCGGTCGACCACCGCCACCCTGTCGCCGGCGCCCTTGCCGTCCGGGTCCTCGTGCGCAAAGAAACGGTCGCGCTGCATGCGCAGGGCATGCACCCGCGCCGCATCGCGCAAGCCGTCGCGATGGCGCAACTGGCCGAGGCCGCGCTCGTGCCGCAAAGCGTTCAGCCGGTCCAGAATGTCCGCTTCCACGTCGCCCGGATAGCGGGTGCCGGCGGGCGGATTCGCCAGCAACGCGGCGGTGGCACCGGCATAGCTGCCGGGCGCGACCGCCGGGGCCGGTGGCGGCTTCGGCACCGGTGCGCTGGCTGCCGGCGGCAGTTCCGGCGGCGGTGCCGGCGGCAGGGCCGTGACCGGCGGCGGTGCCGCGGTTTCGGGCGGCAGTTCCGGCGGCGGCACCCTGACCGCCGGCGGCTCCACCAGAACGAACAGCGCAAACGCCACGCCGCCGGCAAATCCGATCGCCAGTCCCAGGATGATCCGCAACATGCTGTGCCTCCTCTTGTGCCATGCCCGTCCCGGTCTCATGTTCCAGGTGGGGAATGCTTACCCGAATTGGCGAGAAGGAACAGAGGCATGACTCGGGCCCGTGTGACGATGACGGTGCTGTTCGCCCTTGCCGGCCTGCTGGCAGCCGGCGCGGGCCAGGCCCATCACGGCTGGCGCTGGACCGCCGACGGCAATTTCGCGCTGACCGGTTTGATCGAAACGGTGAAGCTGGGCAATCCGCACGGTCTGGTGACGGTGAACGCCGACGGCGAGCGCTGGACGGTCGAAGTCGGCCAGCCCTGGCGGCACGAACGCACCGGTCTCGCCGATTCCGAGTTCCGCATCGGGCGGGAAATCCAAGCGATCGGCCACCGCTCCGCCGACGCAGAGGAGTTGCGCATGAAGGCCGAACAGGTGATCTTCGACGGCACCACCTACGTCCTGTATCCCAACCGCGATTGAGGCCAGCCATCCTCCATGGCTCCAGCCGAGACCGGGGCAAAGCCAGAGGAGGCCGCAACCGGTGTCAGCCGAACCCTACAATCTGCACCAGACATCCGGCGCGTTCCTGCTGGACGTGCTGCGCCGCCGGGCCGAAGCGGCGGACGCGACGGCCGAGACCGTCCATCGCTACGAGATCGCCTGCGATGTCTATATCAAGCAGTGGAGCTATGCGGCCCTGAACAAGGCCTTCTTCTGGTTGGCCTTTTTGGCGACGCTGGCGGTGCTGGTTTGGCCGGTGCTGCTGGCAACCCTGCAATCGCTGAAAGGTCTGGAACTGGTCACCTCGGCCATCACCCAAGCGATGGTGACGGCCGTGGCGGCGTTCTTCATCGGCCTCTACCTGCATTACAAGTCGCGCCAGACCTCGGCCGAAACCCTGCTGCGCACGATTGCCTTCGGGGATGTGCCGCCGGAGCGCCTGGCCGAATTGGTGAATGAGGAATTGAACCGCATCGATCAGGGCGTTCGCTTCCGCGCGCACGCCCCGGACGACAAGCCCTAGCGGTTCGATGCCAATGTGGGAGGCGCTGGAGGCCACGGCACTTGCCCAGCACCTGCTTGGGTCGTTCTGGACCTATCCGTTGGCGAGCGCCGGCCATATTGCTGGCATCGCGCTGCTGTTCGGCGGCATCGCGCCGCTGGACCTGCGCCTGTTGGGCTTCTGGCCACGGGTGGAGGCAAGCGCGCTGCTGGCGACCAGCCGCCGGGTCGCGATGTTCGGGGCCGGGTTGGCCATGGCCACCGGGGTGTTGCTGTTCGCGGCACGGGCCAGCGAATATGTGGCCAAGCCGGTGTTTCTGCTGAAGCTGGCCCTGATTGCCGCCGCACTGGCAAACGCCCTGCTGGCAGACCGGGCCTTGCGGCTGGGCCGGGCAGCGGTGCTGCGATGGCATGCGGGCGCCTCGCTCGCGCTGTGGCTGGCCGCGATCCTGGCCGGGCGGATGGTGGCTTATGTCTGAGCCGCCTCAGCCGATGCGCGTGGCGAGGCCGATGGTTTCCGGCCGAAACAGGGCGGCTTCCATGGCGCGCAGGTTTGCGGCGATGCGGGGACGGAAAGCCATTTTCGCGAGCACGTCCCGCTCCAGCTCGACGCCGGGCGCGATCTCGGTCAGGACCGGGCCATCCGGGCCGATCTCGAACACCGCGCGTTCGGTGACGGCAAGGACGGTCTGGCCGCGGCCCAGCGCGACGCCGGCGTTGAAGGTGATCTGCTCCACCGCCTCGACGAATTTGGTGACGTCGCCGTCCTTGGCGATGACCAGCCGGCCGTCTTCGATGCGGATGTCGGTTTCGCCTGCGGTGAACTGGCCGCAGAAGACGATGCGGTCGGCGCTCTGGGTGACGTTGAAGAAGCCGCCGATGCCCGGTACCCGGCTCGCCAGCCGCGAGACGTTGACATTGCCGAGCCGGTCCATCTCTGCCAGGCCGACGAAGGTGATGTTCAGGCCGCCGCCATCGTAAAAATCGAACTGGTAGGTGTGGTCGATGACGCTGGTCGCGTTCGTCGCCGCCCCGAACGACAGGCCATAGGCCGGAAAGCCGCCGGTGGAGCCACTTTCCACCGTCAGCGTGAACAATTCGCCGGCGCCTTCCTCCCGCGCGACCGTGGCGACGAACTCGGGATAGCCAACGCCCAGATTGACGACGTCGCCGCGGCGCAGCTCCAGCGCCGCGCGCCGGCCGACCAGCTTGCGGATGTCGAGCGGCATCGGCTCCAGGGTGGAAACGTCAACCCGCTCGTCGCCGGAAAACACCGGGTTGTAGGCAACCTGGAAGGTCTGCTTGTGGTTTTCCGGCTTGGAGACGACCACATGGTCGACCAGATGGCCGGGGATCACCACCTGGCGGGCGTGTAGCGTGCCGCGGGGCACCACCTTCTCCACCTGGGCGATGACGGTGCCGCCGGAATTGTGGATGGCCTGGGCAAAGCTCGGCCCCTGGAAGGTGGCGATCTCGCGCTCCATGGAGATGTTGCCGTCCTCGTCCGCCGTGGTGCCGCGCAACAGGCCCGCGTCCGGCTTGAAGGTGGGGTAGAGCAGCCACTCCCTGCCCTCGATCTCGATGAGCTTGACGATATCGCCCTTGGTTATGCTGTTGACGCGGCCACCGCCATGGCGCGGGTCGACAAAGGTGCCGAGGCCCACATGGGTGATGACGCCCGGCCGTTTGGCCGCGATCTCCCGGTACATTTGCACCATGACGCCAAGCGGCAGAAGAAAACCCTCGATCTCGTCGTCGACCAGGCGCTTTTGCAGGCGGCGGTTCAGGTTCAGATAGCTGACCACCAGCCGGGCGATAATGCCGGGATGATAGAGCCGGTCCAGCCCCTTGCCACGGGTATCGCCGGAGCCGGTGGAGGCCCAGACGGTCAGGCCTTTCGGGCTTTGCGTATCCAGAAAGCGCTGTTCGAGGGCGATCAGCAGTTCTTCCGGCGCGGCGCTGCCGACGAAGCCATCGACGGCGAGCGTGGCGCCGTCTCTGATGCCGGCAACCGCATCGGCGGCAGAGATTTCTTTGCTCATCGGACGTTTTCGCTGGGTGAGGAGGGAAAGGTTTGAAAGCGGCGGGCATGGCTGGCCGGCGCCGGCTTGCGCAGCAGCAGGCTCGGCCAATCCTTGTCGCCCGCCCTGGCCTCCAGCACAAGCCCGTAGGCAGCGAGACGCTGCAACAGCGGCTTTTCCTGCCCTGCCAACAGCCCGGCGAGGATCAGCGCGCCGCCGGGGGCAAGCCGTTCCGCCATCCGGCGGGAAAAGCGCAGCAGCGGGCGGTAGAGCAGGTTGGCGAGGATCAGGTCGAACGGCTCGCCATGCGAGAGCGCCCGGTGCCGCCAGCCGTCGGCGACGATGCAGTCGAGACGGACGCCGTTGGCCCGGGCGTTGTAGATCGCCACCTCCAGCGCGCGGGCGTCGATCTCGCTGGCGACGATGTGCGCGCCCCGATAGAGCTTCGCCGCCGCAATGGCCAGCAGGCCGCTGCCGGTGCCGATGTCGGCGATGCGGCGGGGGGCTGCGGTTTGGCCGCAGCGCTGCATCAGCAGCAGGCAGCCATAGGTGGTGGCATGGCCGCCGGTGCCGAAGGCGCGCCCCGCGTCCAGGTGGATGACGTGCGGTGCGGGCGGAGCATGCTCCACATGGCTGGGCTTCACCAGCACCCTGCCCGCGCGGATGGCCGGATGATGAGACTGGCTCTCGCCGACCCAGTCATGATCCTCATTGACCTCGTCCCAGGCGAGCGGCGGCAGCCTCTGGCGCAGGGCAGAGGCCGTTTCGGCGAGGGCGGCGGTCAGGTCGCCGGTGGCGGGTGGCACTTCGAACAGCGCCTCGACCATGCACTGGCCGGACATCAAAATATCCGTCGACCAGTCCTGCGGCTGGCCGAGGCGGCCGGTCTTTGGGTCGGGCGCGACCTCGTAGATCGACACAACGGCCGCCATCGGCTCCAGCGCCTGGGCATAGGCCTCGACGTCGGCAGCCTCGGCGGTAAGGGCCAGGCGCCACATCAGGACAACGCCCCAAAAGCCACACCGAACCCGCCACTGAAAAAGGCTGTTCCCCCACAGCCGTCATTGCGGGAAGCGAAGCGCCGAAGCAACCCACGGGTTTCAGAGCCGGGTGTTCCTGGGTTGCTTCGCCTTCGGCTCGCAATGACGCAAGGAAAAAAAGGCTCCTTGCATTGCCAGAGGGAAAGGGGAGAGCGAAAAGCGTGAACCATCACACCTTCTCCACAAAGCTGTCGACCACCGTCTTGGGGCTGGTTTTCTCGAAATGGATGTGCAGCTTGTTGGCGTCGATCTCCTGGATCGTACCGAAGCCGAATTTCTGATGGAACACCCGCTCGCCGACTTCGAACGTACCGGTTTTGGGCTGGCGTTGCACCACCTCCCAGGCTGCGTCCACCACCTTGCCGCCGCTCGCTGCGGAGGGCCTGCGCCAGGCGCCGGAGCCCCAGTCGTAACCGCTGCCGCGCCAGGAGCCCGCGGTAGAGCCCGCGGTGTTGCCGAGCAGGCCGGTCTCGCTCGCGAACAGGATGTGTTCCTCCGGTAGTTCCGACAGGAAGCGGGAAGGAAGGGCGGTGACCCACTGGCCGTGCACGCGCCGGTTGGCAGCACACAGGATCACGGCGCGTTGGCGGGCGCGGGTGAGGCCGACATAGGCCAGCCGCCGCTCCTCCTCCAGCCCTGCCGCGCCGGTCTCGTCCAGGGCGCGCTGGTGCGGGAACAGGCCTTCCTCCCAGCCCGGCAGAAAGACGGTGTCGAACTCCAGGCCCTTGGCAGCGTGCAGGGTCATGACCGTGACCTGGTCGTCGGACGAGGCGACCTCGTTGTCCATGACGAGCGAGATGTGCTCCAGAAAGCCCTGCAGGTTCTCGAACTCCTCCAGGGCGCGTGTCAGCTCCTTCAGGTTCTCCAGCCGGCCCGGGGCTTCCGGCGCCTTGTCGGCCTGGAGCATGGCGGTGTAGCCGCTCTCGTCCAGGATGGTCTCGGTCAGTTCGACCGGGTCGGCGTCCTCGGCAGACGCCAGGGCGCGCCAGCGCTCGAAATCTACCATGGCCTTTTTCAGTGCGTTGCGGGCGCGGGCGGGCAGTGTGTCGGACTGGCTGAGATTCAGGGCGGCGGCATAGAGCGGCAGGCCGGCCTCGCGGGCGGCACCATGGATGGCCAGCAGGGTGGCGTTGCCGATGCCGCGTCGGGGCTTGTTCAGCACGCGCTCGAAGGCCAGATCGTTTGCCGGTTGCGCGGCGAGACGCAGATAGGCGATGGCGTCGCGAATCTCCAGCCGCTCATAGAAGCGCAGGCCGCCGAACACGCGGTAGGGCAGGCCGATGGTCAGGAAGCGTTCTTCGAAACTGCGGCTCTGAAAGCCGGCGCGCACCAGGATGGCGATTTCGTTGAGCTTGTGGCCCTGGCCTGCCAGCGACTGGATCTGCTCCCCGACAATGCGGGCTTCCTCGTCGCCGTCCCAGACCTGGCGCACGGTAACAGGGTCTCCCTGCACCGCCTCCGTCCAGAGCGTCTTGCCGAGGCGCTGGGTGTTGTGGGCGATGATGCCGCCCGCCGCCGCCAGGATCGGGCCGGTGGACCGATAATTCTGCTCCAGCCGGATGATCTGGGCGCCGGGAAAATCCTGCTCGAAGCGCAGGATGTTGCCGACCTCCGCGCCGCGCCAGCCATAGATCGACTGGTCGTCATCGCCGACGCAGCAGATGTTCTTGTGGCCGGCCGCCAGCATGCGCAGCCAAAGGTACTGGGCAATGTTGGTGTCCTGGTATTCGTCCACCAGAATGTAGCGGAAGCGGCGCTGGTATTCGACTAGGATGTCCGGGTTCTGTTGAAACAGCACAAGGCAGAGCAGCAGCAGGTCGCCGAAATCGACGGCGTTCACGGCGCGCAGCCGCTCCTGATAGGCCTTGTAGAGATGGATGAGGCGACCGCCCGCGGCCTCTCCGGCTTCGGCGGCGGAGACCTTGTCCGGCGTCAGGCCCCGGTCTTTCCAGCGCTGGATCGCCGGCATCAGCACGCGGGCCGACCAGCGGCTGGAGTCGAGACCGGCGGCCTCGATGACCTGTTTCAGCAGGCGCTGCTGGTCGTCGGCGTCCAGGATGGTGAAGCCGCTTTTCAGGCCGGCCAGTTCCGCATGCCGGCGCAGAATGCGCAGGCAGAGGGCGTGGAAGGTGCCGAGCCAGAGCGCCTCCGTCAGGTCGCCGGCGATGGCGGCGACCCGCTCCTTCATCTCCCGCGCCGCCTTGTTGGTGAAGGTGACGGCCAGGATCTGGGAGGGCCAGGCCTTGTTGAGGTTGAGGATGTGGGCGAGGCGCGTCGTCAGCACGCGGGTCTTGCCGGTGCCGGCGCCGGCGAGCACCAGGACAGGCCCGTCCAGCGCCTCAACCGCCGCGCGCTGTGGCGGGTTGAGGGTGGCGAGATAGGGCGGGGCAGCGGCTTGCGCGGGCGCGGCGGGGCGAAACTCTGACATGCCGACCTAAATAGCATGCCTGCCCGAAAAATGCAGGCGGCAAGGCGCCCTGCCGACGCCCGCCGCCCGGGTTGGCATCAGGCTGGGCGCCGCCGGCGGACGGCCAACAGCAGGCCCGGCACCAGCAGCAACGCCATGGCCGGCGGCACGGGCACCTGGACCCGGATCGGCCCGGTGTTGAAGGCGGCCGACTGGAAGGTCTGCATGCTGGCAAAGCTCTCGGACTTCTCCACCCCGTCAATGCCGCCTGCGGTTGCCCCGACGGGGGGGGGTAATGGCGTATCCAGGTAGGCGTCGCGATAGCTGTATCGCAGGATCTGCTCGTCGAAGCTGAAGCCGGGAATGGTGATGCCTTTGGTGCCCGGCACCAGGGTGAACGCCGGCGGATCGACATATTTGATGCAGCCGCGGAAGCCCGGAATCAGGCAGAAGCGCGGCGGATCGACAATAACCGGGCTGGTTGGCTCGACCACGACGATGTCCGGCATTTTCAGGAACAGGCCGCCGACGGTCACGGTAAAGTCCTGCGTTGCGGCCAGGTCGATATCTGCCATCAGCATGCTGGAGAGCGTGATTTCGGGATCGAAAACCAAGCTGCCCGGGTCGGCCGGCGCGACCAGGGTCAGGCTATCGCCGGCGTCGAAGGTGTGGGTGCCGAGTTCGGGCCCCAGGTCCAGGGTGATCTGGGGGATGCCCTTGAACTCCAGCCGCTGTTCCTGAAACATCTGGGTGCTGAGCACGCCGCTGAACAGGTCATAGCCGAATTGCAGGCCGTGGCCGAGGTCGATGGGCCCCAGGTTTGCCAGCGTCGTGCCGGGGATGAAGCCGGCGAGGTTGACGTTCACCTCGGTAAAGGCATCCCGGCCGGTTCCGACCAGGGTGTTGCCGACCAGATTGCCCTGCAGGTCCAGCTTCGGCGCTTGGATCTTGCCATCGACATTGGTGGCGTTGGCGATGGCGAAGTCCAGCAGGAAGTCCGGGTCGGTCACGCTGCGGCTGTCGTCGGTGTTGTCCGGGTCGATATCGACGCCGGGGCCCGCGATGGTCGGCTTGCCATAGCCAGGAATGTCGATCTGGAATTCGGTGCTGTTCACCGTCTGCTTGACCAGCGGGATCGTGCCCAGCGGGTGGGAGGCATCCAGCGGCTTTTCGTCGATAAAGCAGCCGAAGGCGCAGGCTTTCAGCGACAGTTCCGCCGCCAGTTCCACCTGAGCGCCGATGTCGAGGACGGCTTGGTTGCCCTGGGCCTGGAAGCCCGCGCCGGGCAGGATTTCATAGGACGAGCCAATGGTGAATTCCTGGCCGGGCTGGATCGCCGCTGGCGTATCCAGCTTAACCCGGACGGGGAAGTCCACCGTCGCGGTGCCGAGCGAGAAGTCCTGCACCTTGGTCAGCAGGTTGATGTTGACCCCCGCAAAAAAGCTGGCCTCCAGGCCGAACTCGCCGAACACCGGCACATCGGCAATCGACCCGAGGTTCAGGCTGGGGCCGACCGGTACCGAGCCCAGCACCGCTTCGAAGGTCGGGGCGGTCTGGTCGGGATCGAACAGGGGCACATCGGTCAACTGGAAATCGATGTCGAAACTGCGCTCGACGCCCAGGGCGGCAGAGGGCGCCGCCAATAGCAGGGCTGCGGCCAGCCCCGGCGACAGCAGGCGCAGCGGTGGACGAACGGTGGTCATGGGTCAACTCCTGGCGGCGCAAAGGCCCTGTTTTTGATATTGGCATCGTCAGAATTCACTGACCCAATGCCAGCCTGAACCCCTGCGATTCCGGACCCTTTGCTTGCCGGAGCCGGCTTCTGCGTCAGGCCCGAAAGCATGGTTTCACGGGCAGGATCGCCGCGCCATCCGGTGATCACCCCATTTCACCGACCGCATTTTGGATGGTAAGAGGTCTGCCGGTTCCGGCAGCGGCCGGGTTGTGAGCGCTGCACTCAATCGCCGCCGTTCACGTCGATCAAGCCATCCCGCATCGCGCGCACAAGCAGGGCAGCCGTCGAATGAACCCCCATTTTCCGCATGAGGTTGGTGCGATGGCTGTCCACCGTTTTGGCGCTGACGCCCAGGCGCCCGGCGATCTGGGCGTTGGAGAGGCCGCGGGCGATGGCCTGCAACACCTCGATTTCGCGGGCGGTCAGGGTTTCGGCGGCCTGTTGGGCATCCAGAATGGCCTGGGCTTCCGGCGCGATCAGGCGCTCCCCCTGCACGGCGATGCGGCGGATGCCGTCGCAGAGCGCGTCCGACGGTCCGGTTTTCAGGAAGACGCCGTGCACACCGGCGGCGAGCAGGTCGCGCAGCACGGTGGCGCGTGCATTGCCCGTCAGGATGGCAAAGCGGGTGGCGGGCGACCAGCGCCGGGCTTCCAGGAAGGTTTCCATGCCATTGGCGCCCGCCATTTGCAGGTCGAGCACGACACAGTCGGGCTGCAACCGCTTGATCAGGGCAATGGCCTCGATGCCGTTGCCGGCGATGCCGGCGACCGACAGTTGCGGCACCGCCCGCAGCGCGTCGGCCACGCCGGCGGCATAGAGCGCATGGTCATCGACGATCAAAACGGTCTTGGTCACGCGGGTCGCCACCTTCAGAAGGGCCTGCTGTGGTTCTGGCAAGTGTGTCTGCTGAGTGTGTTACTGACCTACTGCAATCCCGCGGTTTCTGCAACGGGGCCGCAGGGCGCCAGCCCGCCCGTCCGCCTGGAGGGGCCGGTCTCGATCGAGGCGTTGCAGGGCCGGATCGACTATTACCTGGACACAGACTGGTCGCGCACGGTTGCGGGCATGCTGGGCGCCGATGTCCGCCTGTTCCGGCCGGTGACCAGCCGGGTACCGGATTTCGGCTATACCAAATCGCGTGTCTGGCTGCGGCTGACGTTGGAGAACGCGACCGAGCGGCAGCACGCCTGGCGGCTGCACTTCCATGAGAACTTCAAGCAAGTGTTCGACGTCTTCGTGGCCCATCCCGACGGGCGCATCGTCAATGCCATCGCCCAGAACCTGGAGCGCGGTTTCGATACGCGGCCGATCCCCTATGGCGAACTGGTGGCGCCGTTGCAGATCGCGCCCGGCGACACGGTGACGGTGCTGATCCGGTTCTGGTCCGAAGGCTCTTCATCGCTCAGTTTCACGGTCGAAACCCAAGAGAGTTTCGCTGCCATCGCAGCCGCGCGGACAGCCAAGAATTTCATCTATTACGGCATGACCCTGCTGCTGATCATTTTCGCGCTGGGCGCGCTGGCGGTGCTTCGGCACGTCATTTTTCTCACCTACGCTGCCTATTCCGGCAGCGTTTTGCTGTTCCTGATGCATGCCGACGGCGTCGCATTCCAGTATCTCTGGCCGCACGCGCCGCAGTTCAACAGCGTGGCCTCGGTCGTGACCGGTTCGGCGATTATCGTGAGCGGCACCCTCTATGCCCGAATCTTTCTCCAGGCCGCCCGTCTGCATCCGCGGCTGGACAAGGTGCTGGTCGGCTTGGCGCTGGCAACGCTGGCCATGGATGCGGCGGCGTTCGTCGTCGATCTGCAAATCCTGAAGCGCCTGCTGGTGCTGGTGGCGTTCCTGGCGACGCTGCTGTTCCTGGCAGCCGGCCTGATTGCCGCCCGCACCCGGTTTCGCGAGGTGCGGTTCTATCTCTTCGCCTGGCTGGGCGCGGTGCTGTCTGCCGCCATCATGACGATGCGCCACTGGCTGGGGTTCGAGATTTCCCAGGACCTGCAATTCGATTCCATGCGCATCGTCATGGTGTTCGACGCGGTCATGATGGGGCTGGCCATCGCCGACCGCTACAACCAGTTGCGCCAGTCGCGCCAGCAGGCGTTGCAGGCCAGCCTGCGCCAGGCGGAGCGCAACCTGATGCTGAATCGGCGCCTGGCCGAGCTGGACGAGCAATACGCCCTTGCCGTTGCCGCGGCGCGGGAAGTGGGCGAGCGGGCGAGCGATGCGGTGCACGACCTGCGCCAGCCGCTGCACGCCTTGCGCCTGGACGTGCAGACCGTGTTGGGTGGCTCTGCCGAAACGGCGGGAAGCCGGGACCGGATGGATACGACGCTCACCTATCTGGAGCGGCTGGTGGCCTCGCACCTGCAGGACCTGCCCGCCGCCGATTTTGCCGCCGGCCACGACCACGGTCGGCAGCACGGGGCGGGGCCGCCGCCAGAGACGGACAGCCTGGACACATCCGTGGTGTTGCGCAGCGTATACGAGATGTTCCTGCCGGATGCAGAGGCCAAAGGCCTGGAATTCCGTTTCGTCCCCAGTTCGCGGTCGGCTGCCATCGAGCCGCTGGCGCTGATGCGCATTCTGAGCAATCTGGTCGCCAACGCGATCAAATACACCCCGTCTGGCCGATTGCTGCTGGGCGTCCGCAGTGCGGGCGAGCGCATCCGGATCGAAGTGCATGACACCGGACCCGGCCTTACCCCGGCCGAGTTCGCCGAGGTGCTGGCCCGCGATGTGCGCCTGGCGCGGGACAAGCGCGTGGCGGAGGGGCAAGGCCTCGGCCTCGCCATCGCCGCCCACCTGGCCAATGCGCAGGGCTGCAAGCTGCGCCAAGCCGAAGGACGGCGGACAGGAGCGGGGTTTGTGCTGGAGTGTCCGTCGGTTTGGCGCAAAACCGCCCGACGCGGCTCGGAACGCAGCGGTTCAGAACGAGAGGCTCAGAACACAGTGGCGCCGGAAGAGTTATAGAAGGCGGCGACGCCCAACAGGTGGGTAACCTCGCCATCGTTGCGGCCGAAGGGCAGAAGCGCCCGCTGGTAGCGATAGACATTGCCGCGGTCCGGCCAATTGGTTTCGCCGTCGGTCACCACCGGCTTGCGCAAATCCACACAGCGGCGCAGGTCGGACAACACCTGCGGCGCCAGACTTTCCGGCACCAGGTCGCGGACGCGGGCGCCGGTAATTTCGCGCCCGTAGACCGAGCCATAGGCGGCGCCGGCAAAACGCACATACCACTCGCCATCGTCGCTGTCTTTTTCCAGCAGGTAGGTGACGGGCCACAGGCGGTGGAAATCTGCCGGGTCCAGGTCGGAGCGGGCCGGCAACGCATGGGCACCGCGCTTGCTCTGCCACAGGCGGCAGATGAAGGACACGCGTTCCTCCAACGGTGCCGGATCACCCTCGCCAAGGCGAACCGCACAGACCGGCGTGGTCGGGTCGGCCGCGTCCGCGCCCCCAACTCCCTTGTCGATCATCGCTCCGTCATCCCGGGCAACGGCCAAGCCTTTCTGAGCGGGCATTCCTGCCATGCAATAGCACCCTGGTCTTTGCGGCACCGCGGCGCCGCCTTCGGAAACCGGTGGCCCAAGGCACGGTCGACCGGCCTGCCTTGGGCGGACCGCTTCGGCGATCCTAGAAAGCCAGCATAGGGAACGCAACTGAACAGATGGTTATCGAGCCCCATAAATTGTATCTGTTCCTGCTGTGTCTCGCTTTGAAAGGCGCGTGCATTCTATTGTAATAATTTGAACAATACTTTGTTAAACGCTTCCGGCCGCTCATACATAACCCAGTGGCCTGCGTTCGGCACGATCTCGAACGGGCAGCCGGGCTGGATGCGGTGCAGCATCTCCTTGCGCTCGTGCAGGAAGGGGTAGCCGGTCGAGTCGAACTCGCCCCAGATGCCGGCGATGGGGGCCGGGCATTTCGGCAGCACCTTGGCCAGGCTCGCCTCCTGCGCGAAAATGCGGCTGCGGGTGACGGCGCGGGTGGTGTTCAGCATCTGCATCAACAGGGCGACGTCGTCGATCGCGCCACGGTCGCGCAGCATCAGAATGCTGAGATTGTTGCGCGCCAGTTCCATAAATTCCTCATGGGTCATGTCGCGCCGGAAGCGGGACATCGGCATGCCCTCCGCCCGCGTCAGGCCCATGCCGCCAGCCCCCACCAGCACGAAGCGGCGCAGGCGCTGGTCCATGAATTGCGCCGTGTGCCCGCCCAAAATCGCGCCGAAAGAAAAACCGACCAGGTCGAACCGGTCGTCCGGGTTCGGGAACAACTGCTTCAGGCCGTCGGCGATCACCTCGCCGATGGCGTCGGCGTTGCGGGTGTCCGGCGGCGGGTCGCTGTCGCCGAGGCCGGGGGAATCGGCGCAATAGACGGTGAAGTGCCGCTTGAAGAACGGCACGTTGCGGATCCAGTGGATCCACGAACCGTAGCCGCCATGGAAGAACACCAGGTTCGGCTTGCCGGAGCCGAGGCCCCAGACCCGCCAGATCTGGTGGCCCTCGCCCGACGGCGTGCGCAGGATTTCGGCGTCGGCCTCCACCGCACCGATCTTGGCCGCGGCCTCCGGCATCGGCGGGATACCGTGGTCCATGCGCGGTTCGCGCAAAATTCGCATTGTCATTGGGGAATCACGCCTCGTCCACGAACGTTTTCAGATCCTCGGCCACGTCTTCGACCGCTGCATGGAAAATACGCTCGCCATGCGCGGCGGTCGAGAGCGACGGGTCGGAGCCGATGCGCCCGTCGGGGAAGCGGCGGCGGTAATCCTCCGCGTCCCGGATCGGGCCTTTCGGTGCGATCTTGGGCGACATCTGCGCACTCTTCACATGGTCCGGGTAGGCATAGTAGCTGAGCGAGACCTCCGACGGGGTCGCGTGGCTGCCCTCGCTGTCGCCATAGAGTTCCTTGGAGAGCTCGCGGAAGCGTTTGCCCATGAACCAGCTTTGCAGCTTCAGCCGGAACGGCTGCTTCGAGCCCTTGACGCTGGTCTCGGTGTAGATCTCGCTAAAGGCGGCGGTGATCGTGGCGATATTGCCGCCATGGCCGTTCAGGAAGTAAATGCGGTCGAAACCATGCTTGGTCAGCGAGGCGACCACATCCTTCAGCGTCTCGATCAGCACCTGCGGGCGATAGGTGATGGTGCCGGCAAACGCCATATGATGCTGCGCCACGCCGATGGAAAGCGTCGGCCCGATCAGGACGCCGGCCTTCTGCGCCACGCCGTCGGCAATGACCTCCGGGCAGATCGCGTCGGTGCCGATCAGGCCGTTCGGCCCATGCTGCTCGGTCGAGCCGATCGGCAGGATGATGTCGCGGCGGGCTTGCAGGTAGGCATCGACCTCCTGCCAGGTGGAAAGTTGCAGGCGGGGCATGCTGGGGACTTTCGCTAGGACGGGCATCTGCTGGGACGGGCATCTGCTGGGACGGGCATCTGCTGGGACGGGCATCGTCGGAAGGTAGGGACGGCCGCTTCAGGCCAGCCTTGCGACACGCGGTCTCATCTTCAAGAACGCCCGGTCCGGAGTCAAATCCGCACGGGCATCGGCCGCTGCCCGCCGACCTCGGTCACCAACACCGAGTCGACGTCAAATCCGAACGGGCATCGGCCGATGCCCTAGGCTCTATCCCTCCGCCCACATGCGGAACAGGTTGCTGCGGGCGCGCAGCAGTTCGGCCGTGCCGGGGCCGACATTGCCGGCGGCGGCGTGGACTTCGCGCACGGCGCGGTCGAGGTCGAACAGCACGGCACGCCGGCCCGGATCGGGAACCCAACTGGTGATCCAGCCGATCGCCGCCAGCCGCATACCGGCCGTCACCGGGGCGACGCGGTGCAGGGTGTTGGAGGGGTAGAGTACCATTTGGCCCGCGTCCAGCCGGATCGCCCGCTGCTCCAACGCCTCGTCGATGACCAGTTCGCCGCCCTCATAGGCCGATGCGGGCGAGAGGCAGAGGGTGAAGGAAAGGTCGGTGCGGCTGCCATCCATGATCGCGTCGTCGGTATGGAAACCATAGTTCATGCCGACGGTGTAGCGCGAGACGGCCATGCGGGCGAAGCCGCGCGGCCGGGCGGCCGACTGCACCAGTTCGTTTTCCAGCAGCTTGCCGCGGACCTTCTCCAGCACCGCGTTGCGGGCGGCGTTATCCACTGCCTGTTCGTTGTTTTTGTGCTCGTGGGCATAGCGGCCGGCCGTCTTGCGGCCGTCCTCGAAATCGAGGGTGGCGGCGGCCTCGTAAGCGGCCGCCGCCTCGTGCCCATCCAAAACCTTGTCGATCACAAGGATCATGAATGCGATCCTATTTCACGCTCAGGGCCGCGATTTCCATGCGGGCGGCCGCACCGTAGAGCAGCGCGGAATCCATGGTCATCTCGCCCTTGCCCTGAATGTCGCCAAAGGCCTTGGCGAGCCCGCGGACCTGCTCCAGGATTTTCTGGCCCGCCGCCGCGACATTCGCATCGCTGTCGTTGGCATAGGCCTGGGCCTCGTCCTCGACCACCTGGAGGAAGCCCCAGGCATCCTGGTATTCGTGCAGGTTCGCGATCTTGCCGCCTTCGGTGGCGACGGCATATTCCTCCGCCGCGATCCGGGTGAGCTTGGCAAGCGACATCAGGCCGGCCGCCTTGCCGCCGGGGGAGGCGGCCTCCACGGCGTCGATCCGCTCCGCCACCTTGTCGAACCGGCCTTCGATTTCCGCAGCAGGCTTTTCGGCCTCCGCAGCCGCCGCCAACGCCACGATATCGGCTTTCAGGTCGCCGAAGCCGCGGCTTTCGAGCGTGTCGGCGACGGCGTCGTACTTCTCCTTGATCGGGTGGCCCATATGGGTCTTGGCCGCTTCGAGGTCGCCGAACCGGTAAAGCTTCATGCCGGCCCGCAGATGGCCTTCCATGAACGCGACGGAGGTCAGGAAGCCGGCCTCGGTCGGCCCGCGGGAGCCGCCTTCGCCCTCGCCACCGGTGCGGACTTCAGAGCCTTCGCCCTCACCGCCAGCGGCGATGACGAAGCTGGAGGCATTCTTACCGGGGTCATGGCTGCCGGCAGTGGACAGCGCCGGCGTTCCGGCCACGAGGCCGGCGGCGGCTAGCGTGCCCAGCGCGGTCCACAACCGCGGCCGGGCAACGCGAAATGGTTTGGGGGTATCGGTCATAGAGGCTCACTTGATATTGCGTTCGTATCGGGAGGGTGAGAATGCGAACAATTATCAATATCGTCAAGCCATGAAATTTCCGGAATTTCCAATGCAACCCAGGGCGCTCCGGTGTGGAACGGCCAGCGGCCGTTTGCCTGTCGGATTGACAGAAACCGGCTGAATTTTGGATTCTAGGGAAGATTTGGAACATGGTGGGCGGTACTGGGATCGAACCAGTGGCCCCTGCGATGTCAACACAGTGCTCTACCGCTGAGCTAACCGCCCACGCGTCGCGGCAGACGCCATTGCCCGCGCGAGAGACTGGCTTATAGCCTCACCCGGGCCCGGGTGGCAAGAGGCTTTTGCGAGCCTCCTGCCGGGTGCGACGCCGCGGGCGCCGGTCGGTCTCAGTCGGCCGGACGGGTGCCGTAGACCGCCTCGAACCGCTCCTGGAATTTCGGCCAGACCTCCGGGTTCAGCAGGCGCGGCGGCTTTTCGCCGTTGCGGATGGCGATGAGTTGCTCGGCGGCGATTTTGGCGATGTTGCGCCGGCTCTCGAAGGTGATGCCGGCGGTGTGCGGCGAGGCCAGGACGTTGTCCATCTGCAGCAACGGATGGTCGGTCGGCGGCGGCTCGATATCCCAGACATCCAGGCCCGCCCCCAGCAGGCGGCCGGAGGTCAGCGCCGCTTCCAGCGCTTTCTCGTCATGGATATAACCGCGGGCGGTGGCGACATAGACAGAGCCCTCCGGCATGGCGTTGAAGACGCTGGCATCCACCATGCCGCGGGTTTCCGGCGTCAACGGGCAGTTCAGCGAAAGAAAGTCGCTGGCCGCGGCCAGGTCTTGCAGCGACTCCATCTTCTCCACGCCCTTGGCGTTCATGGCCTCGGCGCTGACATAGGGGTCGAAGGCCAGCACGCGGCATTCGAACAAGCCCTGGCAGAGCTCCGCCAACCGCGAGCCCACATTGCCGAGGCCGATAATGCCGACGGTCTTGCCGCGCAGCTCGATGCCTTTGTAGGCGACGCGGGCGGTGACCTCGCCCCGGCGTGTCGCACGGTCGGCCTCGCCGATGCGCTTGCCAACGGTCAGCATCATGGCCAGCGCATGCTCCGCCACGCCTTCCTTGTTGCCGCCGGCCTGGTTGACGATGGCGACGCCGGCCTTGGTCGCGTCCTCCAGACTGACAACGTCGTAGCCAGCGCCGGACGTGGACAGCAACAGCAGGTTCGGGCAGCGCTCGAACAGCGGGGCCTCACCCCAGAACTGGCGCGGCAGTTCGTCCTTGGCGGAACTGATCTGGTAGACATGCGCGTTGTTCAGCGCCTCGAAATTCGCCGCGTCCGAGTCCTCAAGCACGCGGCGCTCGATCGCGAAGCCGCCATCGGCCTCCAGCAATTCGAGGAAGAGCGGCTCCATAACGGTGTTGAAATAAAGCATGTTCATGGCGTTCATGGGCGGTTCCGGCTCCTGTGCGCTTGGGTTTGTGGCGGAAATCCTATCCCCGGGCGCGGCCAAACGCCAGCCGCCGCTTGCCCCACACCCCTTGCCTGTCGCATATGGAAGGGCAATCTAATCTGATACAAACCGGTTCGGCTGAGGAGCGCGCAAGCATGATCAAGTCCATGGTGGTGGCTATCGATTCCACGGAGTCGAGTGCCCGCGCCCAGGAATACGCCCTGACCCTGGCAAAACGCTACAATGCGGAGCTGACCGGCATTGCCGTCCTCGACGTGCCCTGGATCACCGCGCCGATGGCGACGCCCATAGGCGCTGGCTATTACAAGGCGCATCGCGACCAAACCATACTCGCCAATCAGAGCCAGGCCCTGGACGACAAGATCAATGCCTTCCGCAAGCTTTGCGACGATGCGGGCGTGCCGGCCCGCGCCGTCGAGGCGCAGGGGGTGCCGTCCGAGCAAATCGAGCACGAGGCCGACCGCCACGACATGATAATCATCGGCCGCGAGACCAATTTCCACGGTGTCAAAGGCCATGATATCGGCGACGTGGTCGAGCAGTTGCTGAAGGACAATCCGCGCCCGGTGCTGGTCGTGCCGCCCAGCAACACCTTCAAACGCGACGGTGTGGTGGTCGCCTTCGACGGCTCGATCCCCGCCAGCCGGGCCATGCAGATGTTCTGTCTCATGGGTCTCGCCAATGGCGGCCCCGTGCATGTGGTCTCCATCGACGCCGACAACGACAAGGCGGAGTATCTGGCCGCCCGCGGCGCCGCCTTCTTCGAAAGCCACGGCGAGAAGGTGACCGCGCACGGCCTGCAGTCCAGCGGCGATTTCGCCCAGACCATCCTGAACACGGTGGAGAGCCTGGGCGTCGGCATGGTGGTGATGGGCGCGTTCGCGAACCGCTCGCTGATGCGCCAGATTTTCGTCGGCTCGGTGACCAAGCAGATCATCCGGGCCAGCACCGTGCCCGTCTTCCTGCACCACTAACCGCCTGCGTTGGCGAGAGGGCTTCGCATTATGCTGTGGACAGGGGCGCTTGCGGCCGGATTGGCGTATGGGGGCGCGGTGGCGTTCATGTATGCCTATCAGAGCCGCCTGATGTATCCGGGGTCGGAGGCAGCGCCGCCGCCGCAATCCATCGGCCTTGCCCAGGTGCGCGAGGTCCGCATCGAAACCCATGACGGCCTGCAACTGCTCGCCTGGTGGCAGGCTCCGGCACCGGGCCGGCCCGTCGTGCTCTACTTCCATGGCAATGCCGGCTCGCTCGCCGCCCGTGCGGTCAAGTTCGCAACCTTTGCCGAGGCTGGCTATGGCCTGTTGATGCCGGCCTATCGCGGCTATAGCGGCAACACCGGCAGCCCGTCGGAGGCCCTGCTGGTCAAGGATGCCCAGGCCGCGGTGGACTGGCTGGCGCGGGAGGCACCGGCAGCGCCGCTGGTCTATTACGGCGAATCGTTGGGCAGCAGCATCGCCCTGCACCTCGCCCCCAGGGTGCGCCCGCGCGCCGTGGTGCTGGAGGGCGCCTTCGACAGCGCCGCGGCCCTGGCCCAGGCCCGCTATCCGGTCCTGCCTGCTGCCCGCCTGATCCGCGACCGCTGGGATTCGGTTGCCATTGCCCCGGCGCTCTCCGCCCCGGTGCTCATGCTGCATGGCGGCGGCGACGCGGTCGTGCCCGTGGCCCATGCCCGCCGCCTGTTCCAGGAACTGCCGGAGCCCAAGCGGTTCATCCTGCTGGAGGGGGGCGGCCATGTCGATCTGTTCGACCATGGCGGCGGCGATCATGTGCTGAACTGGCTGGCCGAGCGGGGGTTATAGGGCGGCGGCGGCGGGTCTCTGCTTGCCGTGCGGTGCGGATGCGGCAACAATGGGCGCATTCCAGCCCGTCACGCAGTGCGCCCTAGCCCGCGCAACCCGCTCACATGGCCCAGCATGATACGGTCGAAGCCCTGTTCGAACGCTTCGGCCCCAACTACCGCTGGTTCGTCACGCTGGCCGGCCTGCTGGGCGCGACCTCTGCCGTCATGACCGCAACCCTGGTCAATGTCGCCGTGCCCAACGTGATGGGCGCGTTCGGCATCGGCCAGGACCAGGCGCAATGGATGGCCACCGCCTTCCTCGCCACGATGACCGCGAGCCAGTTGCTGAACGCCTGGATGATCGCGGCCCTGGGGCCACGAGGCGCCTATGTCACGCTGCTCTGCCTGTTCGGCGTCGGCTCCCTGGTCTCCGCCGGCGCGCCCACCATCGAGATATTGATCGTCGGCCGCATCGTGCAGGGCTTTGCCGCCGGCGTCATCCAACCGCTGGTGATGACCACCGTCTTCCAGGTGTTTCCGCCGGACCGGCGGGGCACGGCCATGGGGGTGTTCGGCACGGGCATCGTGCTGGCGCCGGGCCTGGGGCCGGCGCTGGGGGGGCTCGCCATCGACGCGTTCAGTTGGCGCACCATGTTCCTGTTGCCGCTGCCGCTGGTGGTGCTGGCGATTGTCGGCGGCCTGATCTTCATGCCCTCGCCGCCTCGGGAGCAGCGGCTGCCCCGCTTCGACTGGGCCGGCTATGGGCTGCTCTGCTTCGGGCTCTATTGCGCCATGACCGCGATGGCGCACGGCCCCCGCTATGGTTGGGCGAGCGACCATGTGACGACGCTGGGGGCGGCGGCGATCTTCGCGGGCGGCACCTTTGTCTGGCTGCAATTGCGCAGCACGAACCCGATCCTTTCGGTCGACCTGTTCCGCAACCCGGTGTTCAGTTCGGCGGTGGTCGTCGCCTTCGTGTTCGGTGCCGGCAATTTCGGCTCCAGCTATGTGATTCCGGTGTTCGTGCAGCAGGTGCAGGGCTATACGCCGACACGCGCCGGCATGGTGCTGGCGCCGGCGGCCATCGTGCTGGCGGTGATGCTGCCTTTCACCGGCCGCCTCGCCGACAAACTGCCGGGTTATACCATGGTGATGATGGGGCTCGCCGCATTCGCGCTCGGCACGGCGATGATGATCACCAGCGACGTCAACACCGGCTTCTGGACCTTTGCCATCTATGCCTGCATCAGCCGCGGCGGCCTGGCCTTCATCCTGCCCTCGCTTTCGTCATCGGCCCTGAAGGCGCTGGCATCCTCGCAACTGGCCAAGGGTTCCGGCAACATGAACTTCATCCGCCAGTTGGGCGGCGCCAGCGGCACCAATCTGATCGTGGTCTGGCTGCAAACCCAGACGATCGTCTACAGCGACGCACTGACCGCAACCCAAACCATCGCCAACAGAACCAGCACGGTTTTGCTGGATTCGGTCCAGAGTTTGTTGGCGCCGAGCGGCGTGGACGATGCCGCGAGCCAGGGCCTGGCTCTGGACTTCCTGGGGCGCGTCGTACACGCCCAGGCGCAGAGTTTCGCCTTTCAGGATTGCTTTCTGGCACTGGCCGCTGTGTTCGTGTTCGCGCTGTTGCCGGCCTGGGTTTTGGGCCGGGCGCAGCGTCGGGAATAGCGCTTGACTTTAACCTTCGGCCGCTGCATATACGCGCCTCGCGCCGCCGGACCAGAGGGGGGCGTGACCCTGATATATGGGGCCGTAGCTCAGCTGGGAGAGCGTCGCGTTCGCAATGCGAAGGTCAGGGGTTCGATCCCCCTCGGCTCCACCAATTCTTCGAAAATTTCTATGATAAATCAAAAAATTAAGAGGGAATGGCATGAGGCCATCCCCCGCGTCATTCCCCACATGATGCCGGAATGTAGCGGAACATAAGCTGGAGCGTGCGCCATGCTATGACCGGGCAGATCATCGCGCTGATGCTTGTTATGCTGGTCACGCGCGGGTTGCATTAGCCTGATCGCTTGGCCGATGGTGCCGCAAACTTCAATTGTGGTCTACTTGTCAAGCCACCCGTCCGCATAAAGAGCCGTTTCGACTGTCATCAGAAGACGGTCATTTCCCATGGCGTGGTGTAAGAGTGCCGATCCTGGGCGAAGGCCGAGGGTGATCCGGGCGCCACGGCGCGCAGCCCCTTGTGATCGTCCGTTGCCCGGCAGGGCATGTTGAGGCGGGCGATCACCAGCTTGACGCCGCGCAGGCCGCGGTCGGCGAGAGAGCGAAGGAATGAGATCCAGAACGTCTCTGCCTCCGAGGAACCGAACGCGATGCCGAGGATTTCCCGCCGGCCGTCGCCATTGACCGCGACGGCCCCTATCACCGCGCGGCCGACGATCCGTCCGCCCCCGCGCACCCGGATATCGGTGGCGTCGAGCCAGAGTTGAGGCGGAGAAACCATCCTTCCGGGGGATGGCTGGCCCGCCGACACCCGTCAGGCCAGCCTCAAGCTACAACACGTCATGGGGCATGATCTCAAGCAATCGCAATGTTGCCTCAACTGTGTCAGCGCCGCCATGACAACTGCTGCTATATCCCATTCGTAACTACCCCCTGCCGATTGGCTCATACCGCTCGACCGATGAATTGGCTCTGCCAGAGGCTTCCCAAGGGGGCGGGGGTGTGATTCGATAATGCTCGACCGGAGGAGGGGGGAGGGGGGAGCATGTCGGGAAAGCTCAAGATAACGGATGTCATGACGGCGGAGAGCTGCGGAGTTGGGCGCGGCGCTGTCGCAACGGCCGGGCGGCAGCGCGCCGGGCGGAGGCAGCGCGTCTGGCGGGGATGGACCGCCAGGCCCTGCGCGACGCGGTCATCCGCTACAACGCCGAGGGCGTCGATGGCTTGTTCGACCGCCCGAAAGGCCATCGCCGGGAACGGTTGAGCGAAAGCAAGCAGGCGGTTTTGGCCAATGCCGCCTACAAAGGCCCGCAGCCGGAGGTGGACGGCGTGTGCACCCGGGCCGGCGAAGCCCTGGCGGCCTGGATCTTCCGGCGGTTCGCCAAGACGGTGCATCCCGACAGCGTGACGCGGCTGCTGCGGCGTATGGGGCTGCCGCGACAGAAGGCACGGCCCTTCCACCCGAAGGGCGTTCGCCAGGTGCCGGAACGCTTTCAACGAAAGGGCTCCGCGGCAGGCTGAAGGAAATCGGCGCGGCCCATCCGACCAAGCGGGTTCGCCTGTTCGTTCAGGACGAAGCGCGCGTCGGCCAGAAAGGGCGGCTTTGTCATCGCTGGTGGCTGAGAAGACACCGATATCACATGTTCAGGCAGCCGAACTTTGCCCAAAAGACATGGTTTGAGTAAAGTGGAGGAATGGCAGTCAAGGAAGATCAGAGGGCTATCCGCATTCATTTCCTCTCCGCTAATCTGCGTAATGGGAAAACACGGCGGGAAATTCTCCCTACAACCCTGGCGCCTCCCTTATGCTCTTCGGCACGCTGCGCTTGATGTATTTGCCGTCCGATAATGCACCATGGAACGCCCCATCCTCCACCATCACCTTGCCGCGCAGCAGCGTCATCACCGGCCAGGCGGTGATCGGGTGGCCTTCCCAGGGGGTGTAGTCGGTCTCGTGCAGGTTCTCGGCTCGGATTGTCCCCCGCGCCGACGGGTCGAGCACGCAGATGTCGGCGTCGGAGCCGGCGGCGATGGCGCCCTTTTGCGGGTACATGCCCATGATCTTCGCCGCGTTCGTCGAAACCATGTCCACGAACCGCTCCAGCGAGTAGCCGCGGCGGGTCACGCACTGGTGGTACATGACACCCACCCGCGGCTCACAGCCGGCATTGCCGCCGGTGGTGTCGTCGATGCCGCTGCCGATGGTCTTCATGTTGAGATTGCAGCAGATTTCGTCGGTCGCGACACAGTTGACGGCGCCGTCCAGCGTGCCACGCCAGATTTCGTCCTGGTCCGCCTGCGTCTTCAGCGAGGGGTAGGTGTGGTACATCTGCCCGTTCGGGCGTTTGTAGTCCTCCTCCGTGTAGCACATGTATTGGTGGAGCGATTCACCATAGATCGGCTGGCCCTTGGCCCGCGCCTCGCGGATCGCCTGCACGCCGGTCGCGGCCGAGACGTGCATGAAATAGAGCGGCGTCTTCTCCGCCTCCGCCAGCCGGATGACGCGGCGGAAGCTCAAATCCTCCGAAAGCTGGTTATGGACTTCGGCCAGGTTGTGAAAGCTGGTGCGGCCCTCGCGGATCAGCTTCTCGTACATGTGCATGACGATGTCGTTGTCCTCGGCATGGATGACGCCGAGGCCGTTGTGCTGCGTCAGAACCTTGAACAGTTCCCACAGATCGCCGAAATGCACCATCCGCCCTTTGCGCGAGGGGGTGATGTTGGTGGTGAATATCTTGACCGTCGGATAGCCGGCTTCGATCAGCGGCGGCAGTTCGGCCAGCGTCTCCGGCTCGATATCGCCCAGCAGCATGATGTGATAGGCGTAGTCGCAATAGCACCGGTCGATCCAGTCCCGGTCCCGCTCCGCGATCACCTGGGCGAGCGGCTTCGGCTCCATGCGGGCAGCGAAATCGATCAGCATGGTGGTGCCGCCCCAGAGCGCGGCCCGGCTCACATCCTCCGGCGGGCCGCTGGTCACGGCCGAGCCATCCGGCAGCGGCATGTGCCAGGCGCAATGCACGTGCGGGTCGATGCCGCCCGGCATGACGATCCGGCCGGAGACGTCCGTGACCCGCGCCGCCTGATCGTCGGGAATGGCGTTCGGCGCGGTGACGGCGGCGATCTGCTGACCCTTGATAGCGACGTCATAGACGCCGGCGCCCTGCGGCGTGACGGTGGTGCCGCCGCGGAGGATGAGGTCGAACATGAGGCTTGGCACTCCACCCTGAAAACTCATTCTGGAGGAAGTCTTGCGCGCATTGACGCGGAGCGCAAGCGCCAGGCGAGCGGTTCCCAACAACCTGGATTACGGGCTCACACTGCGAGCGAATGCCGCCCGGATTGCCGCTGCAAATATGTGTCGAACGCGGCGGCGGCGACGCGGACCAGCGGCTTGCCTTCCGCCGTGAGCACCAAGCGGTTTCCATCATACTCCACCAGCCCGTCGCGGGCCATGGCAGCCAGTTCCTCATCGGCGTCGGAAAGTGCGTCAGGCAAAGCGCGGAACCGGGCACGAGCCGCCGCAAGATCGACGGCGCCCTGACACATCAATTCCTCGATCACATAGGCACGCAAGGGCTCATCGCCCCGGTAGGCATGGCCTTTGGCAATCGGCAGCCGCCCCGCCTCGACCGCCCGCGCCCAGGCGCCGGTTTCGGCAATGTTCTGGACATGGCCAAACGGAGTCCGCCCGATGGACGTGGCACCGACACCCAGCAGGGAGGAAGCGCGGTCGGTCGTATAGCCCTGAAAATTCCGATGCAGATGCCCTGCCGCAGCCGCCACAGCCAGGTCATCCTCCGGCAATGCGAAATGATCGAGACCGATAGCGACATAGCCCGCCGCGACCAGGGCTTCCGCCGCGGCCGCCGCCTGCGCCATCCGCGCGGCGGAGCCGGGCAGGGCGGCCTCGTCGATCAGGCGCTGTTTCTTCGCCATCCACGGCACATGCGCATAGCCGAACAGCGCCATCCGGTCCGGCCGGATGTCGGCGCAGAGGCCGATGGTGCGGACCAGACTCTCGACCGTCTGATGCGGCAGGCCGTAGATCAGGTCGAAATTGATGCCCTTCACGCCGGCGCCGCGCAGCCCCGCGACCGAGGCGGCCACCATCTCCGGCGGCTGCACGCGGTTGATCGCGGCCTGCACCTTGGGATCGAACTCCTGCACGCCAAAGCTGGCGCGGGTAAAGCCGAGGTTGCCGATGCGGACGATCATTTCTGCGGACAAGGTGCGCGGGTCGCTTTCGATCGCGATTTCTGCGCCGGGCGTAAAATCGAACCTCGCCCACACGGCCGCCACGATCCGGGCAAGATCATCGGGCGCCAAGGCGGTCGGCGTGGCGGTTCCGAAATGCAGATGCGAAATCCGGAACCGCCCGGGCAAGCGGTCGGCCACAAGCTCGACCTCATGGATCAGCGTATCCGCATAGCGGGCAATCGGCGCGGCGCGCGTCGCCAGCTTCATGTTGCAACCGCAATACCAGCACAATTGCCGGCAGAATGGCACATGCAGATAGAGCGAGATGGGCTCTGCCGGCGAAAGCCGGGCGAGCCATTCCCCATAGTCGCCCGGCCCAACCCCACTGCCAAAATGCGGCGCGGTCGGGTAGCTGGTATAGCGCGGCACGGCACGCGCCGCATATTTGGAGATCACGCTGGCCATGCTTCCCACCTATGCCGCGGCGCCAGACATTGCAAAGCGGCAAATTGGGCCGTCAGGTCTTGCGTGGCGACACCAGCATCGCCAGCGCCGTAACGGTTGAGCCCACGGCCATTAAGAGGAATCCGGCGCTCCACCCGGCGCCGCTTTCGGCGCCGCCGCCGAGGTCTATGGCAAACCCTATCGCAACGGGTCCGATGAATCCGCTGGCGAACCCGGCAAAGCCATAGACCGCCAGCCCGGCACCCCGCTGTTGCGGCGTGAGCGACATGGCGGCACCGCTGGACAGTGCCGCCACATCGGCAAAGCTGGTGATTTGCAGGGCTGCCAGCAGCACCAGCAGCACCAGTGACGACCCGCCGGCAGCCGCCGCAATGGCCAGGCAGTTGGCGACCGAAACGACGCAAACCGCGATGATGACCGGGCGATAGCCGACGCGATGCGCAATTTCCGCCACGGCCATGCTGACCGGAACGCCCGCCAGCGCCGCCAAGCCCGATACAATGCCCAGGGCCGGCAGGGATAATCCCTCGCCAGGCTGCGACAGGCTCCACGCCAGGCAAGCGACGAACCAGGTGCGGATCGCGAATACCTCCCACGTATTGCCGGCAAAGCCGATGGCGTAGCCGAGCAGCGCCTTGTTACGAAGAACGCTCCGCATCGGCGCGCGCTCTGCTGTATCTGGCCCGCCATTGCGGGGCTTCGGCGGCAGCAGGAACAGCAGCAGAAGGCCGATTAGCGGACCGACGCCGGCCGCGATAAACGCAGCACGCCAATCCAGCCAGTCCATGACCGCGCCGGCCAGGAAATAGGAAAACGCGCTGCCGGCGGCATAAACAGAGGTGTAGACCGCCGCGCTTCGGGCCTGATGCGGACCGCGCACATAATCCAGCAGCAATTTCAAACCCGGCATATGCACGCCGGCCACCGCTATCCCGCCCAGGAACCGCAACGTCAGCGCCATCGCGAATCCGTCGGCAGCGAGTGCGAATGCCAGACTGCCGATCCCGCCCAAAGCCGCGCTGGCGCCATAGACAATGCGCGCGTCCATCCGGTCGGTCGCAGCCGTCAGGAACAGCACGGCTGCGGCATACCCGGCAAAATAGATCCCACCCAACCAACCGGACTGTGAGGCACTGAGCCCCCATTCCGCCGCAACCGTCGGCATGACAGTCGGAAAGGTCATCAAGGGCGAAAGCCCGCCGAGTAACCCGAACGACAGCAATGCCGTTATCCAAAACGCGTTCACCGTTGCCAAACCTGTTGCCGGAGAAATCCCGGGAATCCGGGAAACGAGAGAAAACCGTCCGCAATCACACTATCCCCTTCCGTCCCCTTCCGTCCCCTTCCGTCCCCTTCCGTCCCGTTCCGCCTGTGGGCACCGGGCGCTTGCACACACCGGGGGAGCGCGCCAGTCTAGCCTCTCAGCATTCGCTGGGAGAAACGCCATGTCCGCCCCTATGCCGCGCACCGCCGCCGACGCCTTTCTGCTCAGTCTGAAACAGGCCGGGATCGACCATTTCTTTGCCAACCCCGGCACCGACTTCGCGCCGATTATCGAGAGCTACGCCCACGGCGCCACCCGAAACTGGCGATTGCCGCAGCCGATCCCCTGCGCGCACGAGACCGTGGCGATGGGCATGGCCTATGGCATCACCATGGTCACCGGCAAGCCGCAGGCGGTGATGCTGCACACCAATGTCGGCCTCGCGAACGGCATTATGGGCTTGCTGAATGCCTGGAGCGACCAGGTGCCGATGCTGCTGTTTTCCGGCCGGACGCCGCTGACCGAGACCGGCCGCGCCGGGCGCCGCGATGCCGGAATCCACTGGGGGCAGGAGATGCGCGACCAGGCCGGCATGATCCGCGAGGCGACCAAGTGGGACTACGATGCCCGCTACGGTGACCAGATCCCCGGCCTGCTCGACCGGGCGCTTGCCATCGCCGAGAGCGCGCCGCAGGGGCCGGTCTACCTCTCGCTGGCGCGCGAGGTGCTGGGCGAGGCCTGGCCGGAGGGTGTGCCGCTTCCCCGTCGCCGCCTCAGCCCCGCCGCGCCGGCCCGGCCGGCGGCGAGCGCGGTGGAGCAGGCCGCGGACATGCTCGCCAAAGCCCGGCGTCCGCTGGTCGTCTGCCAACGCTCCGGCACCGATGCGGCGGCGTGGGAGATGCTGGTGCGGCTTGCCGACGACTTTGCCCTGCCGGTGGGCGAACATTGGACCATCCGCCCGGGTTTCCCCACCGCCCATCCGATGCACGCGGGCTTTGCGCCAAGCGCCGCCATTGCCGAGGCAGACGCGCTGCTGGTGATCGACAGCATGGTGCCTTGGATCCCGGCGCACACCGGCCTTGCCGAAGATTGCCAGGTGATCCAGCTTGGCGCCGACCCGCTGGTTTCGAAAGTGCCGGTGCGGGGATACCCGAGCGACCTGTCCCTGGCCGGCGACGTGGCGCTGACGCTCGCCGACCTGCATGCGGCGCTTGCCGACCGCCTTGCGCCGAACGCCGCTGCCGTCGTTGCGCGCCGGGAGAAACTGGCCGCGGCGCACGCCAAGGCCCGTGCCGCGGTGATGGCGGCCGCGGAGAGCGGCAGCGGCTCGCCCATGCATCCGTTCTACGCGACGCTCTGCATCAACCGGGCGTTCGGGCCGGAGGCGACCTATGTCTCCGAGTTGGCGCTGAACCCGGCGGTGGTGGATATCCAGCGGCCGGGCCAGTACCTTTCTCACGCCATGAGCGGCGGCCTCGGCTGGGGCGTTCCGGCTGGCATGGGCGTACAGCTCGCCAAGCCGGGCGAGGCGGTGGTGGCCTCGGTCGGCGACGGCAGCCACCTGTTTTCCAACCCGGTCGCCGCCCACCAGATCGCCGAGGCGCTGGGACTGCCGCTGCTGATCTGCGTCTTCAACAACGGCATCTGGAACGCCGTGCGCCGCGCCGCTCTGAACATGTACCCAGACGGCGATGCCGCGAAAGCCAACGTCATGCCGCTCACCTCGCTCCGCCCATCGCCGGACTTTGCGGCGGTGGCGCGCGCCAGCCGCGCCCATGGGGAGCAGGTGCTGAACGGCCAGGACCTGCCGGCGGCCCTGGAACGCGCCAAGGCCGCCATGAAAGCCGGCCAGCCGGTGCTGCTGGATATCGCGGTGCGCCTGCCCTGAGGCGGAGACGGGGAGCGGGCAAAGCAGAAAGGGCCGCTCCGTTGCCAGAGCGGCCCCTTAGTTTCCGGCTGTCCCAACCCAGCACCCCAACCGGCACCCCCAACCGTTGGTTTCAACCGGCCACCGCCCCTTGTGGTTAGGCATAAGGTAGACTGCAACGTGCGGGCCGAAAATCGCCCGAATGGGTGAAAATGCAGTGGTTTAGAACGCGAACCGTTCTCAATGGCTAACGGGCGATGACCGCAGAGGGGGCGGGCGGACGGCCGCAGGCGGCGCTTGCCCCGCCTGCGCCTGCTGAACGGGGCCCTGTTTCTCAGCCCGCGGCCCACCACCGCCGTCCTGAACGGCGAGCGGCGACGGCCCCGCACCCGGGCATCAGGCCGCCACGAACTCCATCAGCACGCCGCAGGCATCACCCGGCAGCACCCGCAGGCTGCCGTCGGCCAGGGTTTCTGCGGCAACGCCCTGACGGTTCAGGTGAGCCGCGGTCGCCTGCAGATCGGCGACGGCGAGGCGCATGGCATACCAGCGCGGCAGCACGCCCGCCGGCAACGCTGCGCCGGGGTGCAGCGTTGCGAAGTTCTTCGCCAGCACCACGTCCACCCGGCCTCGCGGCAGGTCGACGCTCAGCCCGTGCGCGGCCTGCCGCACCCGATCTGCCCCATAGACCTTGCCCAGCCCCTGCCTGGCCGGGTCCAGGTCGCTGACGATGGCGGTGACCGAGGCGAGCGCCACCGCGCCATTCGCGTGCGACAGCCATTCCGGCGTGCGCATCAGGTCCGGCGTGCGATGGCAGCAGAAGAAGGTCCAGATGCCGGCGGTCTGTTCCTTCGGGATCATGACATTGTTGAAGGTCACCATGCCCGCCGGATAGGCCTGGGGCCGCTCCAGCAGCAGCGGGTCGTCGATTTCCAGCCCGCGGCTGCGCAGTTCGGCGGCGATATCGTCGGCCTCCGGCGTGCCGTTGGCCAGGCGCTGGAAGCCCTCGCCGCGGGTCGCCAGGAACTCCTTGAAGCCAAAGTCCGGCAGGTCCGGCTGGTTCATGCCCAGCAGTTCCAGATACGTCTGCGGAAACATGATGCAGTAGTTCGCGGTCGCGCGGTTCCGATGGTCGCCCATCGGCACGTGCGTGAAGCCAAGGCGGGTGTAAACGGCGCGGGCGGCTTCCAGATCGTGCACGGCAATCACGGCATGATCGAGTCCGAGAATCGCTTGGCTCATGGCGGTTTCCTCCCCATAATAGCATTTTGTCACCGAAGCTTAAGCGAGTCGACAGGCCGCGGGAACCGGCTTTGCGATTGGATCGGAAGGAAATGCGCCGTTTGGTATTGCGGATTGTTGGGTTCGTGATGGTGAGCGCCGGCCTTTTATCGCTGCCATTTCCGATTCCCTTCGGCCTGCTGGCGATCGCAATCGGCCTGGTGCTGCTGATTGCCAACAGCACCTGGGTGGCCGGCCGGGTGCGCAGCGCCCGCGCCCGTTCGCCCCGCTTCCACCGCAGCATGCGCCGGGCGGGGCGCCGTCTGCCACGCCGGCTGCACCGCGTGCTCGCCGCGACCGATCCGCGCCGCCAATCCAGACGCCAGGTAGGCCTATGACCGCCCGTACCCTCCCCAAGACCGACCGCCGTTTCGTCGCCAACGCCTCCGTCCCGGCCGAGCCGGTGCACGCCCTGGAGGGCATGCCGGAAAGCCAAAACGGTGCCCACCTGGCCATCAAGCCGCTGATGGTCGGCCAGGACATGGTGTTTCTGGAGGCCCACCGGGAAAAAGGCCTGATCGACCCCGAACACAGCCACCCCGACCATGAATCCATCTGCTATCTCGTCCGGGGCAAGGTCCGCGTCGTGATCGCCGGAGAGGAGTTTATCGCCGAGCCCGGCGACACCTGGATCCACCCGGCCGGCGTGCCCCACTATCACGAGGCGCTGGAGGATTCGGTGCAGATCGAGATCAAGTCGCCGCCGAAGAAGACCTGGTCGTGACCGCCGCCCCCCCACCGCGCGGCAGCAGCGGCCAGCCGGCCGACCTGCGTTCCTTGCCGACGGCCCAGCCACTGGTGGAGGCACGCGACGTCTGCGTGCGCTATGGCGGCATTCTGGTGCTGGAGCATGTGGACCTGGCGGTGCGCAGCGGCGAGATCGTTACCCTGATCGGCCCGAACGGCAGCGGTAAGACCACCCTCATTCGCCTGCTTGGCGGCCTGGCAGAGCCGGACACGGGCTCGATCCACCGCCAAACGGGCCTGCGCATTGGCTATGTGCCGCAAAAGGCCAATATCCGCCCGAGCCTGCCGCTGTCCGTCGCGCGCTTCCTGGCGTTGGGGGGCAAGGCCAGCAAGGCCGCCATTGCCGAAGCCCTGGCCGAGGTCGGGGTGGAGGGCTTGGCCAGGGCTTCCGTGCATGGCCTTTCCGGCGGCGAGTTCCAGCGGGTGGCCCTGGCCCGCGCGCTGCTGCGCAAGCCGGACCTGCTGCTGCTGGACGAACCCGCCCAGGGGGTCGACCTGGCCGGCCAGGCCCAGCTTTACGACCTGATCGACGGCTTGCGGCGCCAGCGCGGACTCGGCGTGGTCCTGTCCTCGCACGACCTGCACCTGGTCATGGCGGCGACCGACCGGGTGGTGTGTCTGAACGGCCATGTCTGCTGTGCCGGTCCGCCGGCGAGCGTTGCAAGCGACCCCGCCTTCCGCCGCCTGTTTGGAGACGCGGCGGCGGCGCTGGCTGTCTATCGCCATGACCCGGCGCACGATCATGCCCACGATCAATGCCCGGATCACGGCCACGACCAAGGCCACGATCACGGCCACGACCACCATCGCGGCTAGAGAGACGGCGCCTCCCGTGTTCGACCTCTTTCTTCTGTATGCGCTGGCCGCCGGCATCGGCGTCGCCCTGGTTGCCGCTCCGCTCGGCTGTTTTGTGGTGTGGCGGGGGCTCGCCTTCTTTGGCGATGCCCTCGCGCATTCCGGCCTGCTGGGCCTGGCGTTCGGGATTGCGCTCGGCGTTGCGCCGGGGCTGGCTGTGCTGGGCTTTGCCATGGTGTTCGCCCTTGCGCTCGCCCTGCTGGAGCGTTGGGGGCGACTGGCCAGCGACACGCTGCTGGGCATCCTGGCGCCAAGCCTGCTCGCGGCTGGCATGGTGGCGGCCAGCCTGCTGCCCGGCGCCCGCCTCGATCTGGTCGGCGCCTTGTTCGGCGACGTGCTGGCGGTCGGGCCGTCGGACCTCGCCTGGATCTATGGCGGCGGCATGGTGGTGCTGGCGACGCTCGCCTGGCTCTGGCGGCCGCTGATCGCCGCCACCGCGGATGCGGAACTGGCAGCGGTCGAGGGCATCGCCGTCGCGCGCCTGAACCTGGCGCTATTGCTGCTGCTGGCGCTGGCGGTGGCACTGGCCGTCAAGGTGGTCGGCGTGCTGCTGATCGGGGCGCTGCTGGTGATACCGGCGGCGACGGCCCGCATGCTCGCCCGGTCGCCGGAGGCCATGGCGGCAATCGCCGCCGGCATCGGCGTTGCCGCGGTAACGCTGGGCCTCGCCGCATCCTTGCTTTGGGACCTGCCCGCCGGCCCGGCCATCGTGCTGGCCGCGGCGCTGTTGTTTGCCGCGGGCCTGGCGGCGAGCCATGGAGTTGCCGGACGGGCCTAGGAAGCCGATCGAAACGCTTGCTATGGCACGTGTTTCTGGAATCGGCCCACGATTTCAACAATCCGGTGCTTCGATTCAGCCAACGGACGGGTAGCATCTGCCGGCATCGAACCACCGGATTGTCTGTTGCCATCGTCCGCAGGGCGATGAGACAAGCGCGCCGGCGCGGATCCCGTGGCCGAACCCGCGACGGCATCCCAGGGTTCTACATCCCCAGCTTGTCTTTTACGCCATATTCCACCGCCAACTCGGTGAGCTTGGCCCAGGTGGAATCCTCAATCTCGACACCGTCCTTGCGGCGGGCTTCTTCCTTCAGATGCTCGATCTCGCCGGGGTAGAGCACGCCATTGCTGCCGGCAGCCGGCGGCGTCTCTTTGAGGTATTGAGCGAAGTCCGCCACGTCCTTTTTGAAGGTCGCGACGTCGCGGAAGGAGGCAACGTTGAACACGGCCATGAAGCAGCCGTCATTGTGCTTGCCGGTGGGGTCGACGCCGAAGCCCAGGCCGGTGAGCAGGCCACAGAGGATTTCCACCATCACGGCCAGGCCGGTGCCCTTGTAACCGCCATCCGGGCCGCCCAGGGGAAGCAGGGCGCCGCCCTGGCGCAATTGCGTCGGGTCGGTGGTCGGGTGGCCGTCAGCGCCGATGACCCAGCCCTCCGGCACCGTCTCGCCACGGGCCACCGCCACGTTGACCTTGCCGGCGGCTGCCGCGCTCGTGGCCATGTCCAGGAACAACGGGGCGCCCAGGTCGCTCGGCACCGCAATCGAAATCGGGTTGGTGCCGAGCCGCGCCTCGCGCCCGCCGAACGGCGCCACGGCCTTGGGCGAGCGGCCGGAATCGGCGGTGATCAGGCCGATCATGTCCTCGTTCGCCGCCATCAGCGGATAGTTGGCAAGCCGGCCGATATGGCTCTGGTGATAGACCGTGGCGGCGGCGACGTTGGCGGTGCGGGCCTTCTCGATCAGGGTGCGCATGGTGCGTTCGGTCACAGCGAAGCCGAAGCCCCAGTTGCCGTCCACCACCATGTGGTTGGCGGACTCCTGCACCACCTCATAGGGGGCGCCGGGGACGATGTGGCCGCGCTTCACCCGGTCGATATAGGTGGGGATGGCGATGATGCCGTGGCTGTCATGGCCGGCGAGATTGGCGCTGACGCAACCTTTCGAGACCACCTGGGCCTCGTAATCGGAGCAGCCGGCGCCTTTCAGCAGGGCCTCGCCAATGGCTACCAGGCGGTCGTGAGCAATGGTGGGCATGAGGGGGCGTATCCTTCCCGCAACGGAATTTCGTCAGGTTCTGAGTGAGCGCGATGGTGCGGCGGAGACGGGCGGGCGTCAAGCGCCCGCAAGGGGGGTTACCCGCCGATCAGCACCGTAAACTCGCCCAGCACGATGACGCCGCCATGGGCGGTCTGGTCGCCGATGCGGGCGGCGGGGAGGTTGTTGATCAGCACGGTGGACGAGCCCTTGACGATCGTATCCGGCGGGCCGACGCAGGTGGCCGGGTCGGTGACGCGGGCGGCCGGCAGCTTGCCGATCAGCACGTTGGGGGAGCCATTCAGGATCGGCCCGCCCACATGCGGCACGATCCCCGTCACCATCGGGCAGGTGTGCATGTCGGTCAGGCGGGCGGCGGGCGGCCCTGGCATGGAACTAGCCGTCCCCCTCGGGCCGGTTCTGGCGCACGCCCGCGCTGGCGGCGCGCGCGCCCATCACGTCGGCCTCGCGCTCCAGGCCGGGGTCGTCGTTGAGCGGCAGGCCGGCGACGCTGCCGGTCGGCTGTACCCGGCCCTGGCGTTGCTGCACCGTGTGCCAGGCTTCATGGGACAAGTGCTGCTCCTGCCCGGGCCCGACATGGATGTCCGCACCCTGGGTGTAGGCGAGCGCCCCCACCGCCGCCGGCTTCGACGAGTTGTAGTGCACCTGCACGTCGCTCACATCATGGCCGGATAGGCTCTCAATGCCCGCGCGCAGGCCAGAGGGCAGGCCACCGCTATTGCTGCCGTCGCCACTGCCCGAGGGGGCCGCCGCCTCGCGCTGGAGGGGGGAGGCGGCCTTCTTCTGGATCTCGTCGTCGTCGGCGGTCTGTTCCGGCTCTACTTCGCGCTGTACCGGGGCTGCGAACCTGGCCTGGAACGTCTCGTCATCCAGCCCGCCCATGCGCTGGAGCGCCGTATCGGCCCGCATTTGCAGCGCGGCCGCGGCGCGGCTTTGCGGGCTGTCCCCCGCCCGCCGCTGCAGGCGCTGCAGGGCAAGCCCGGCAGAGGTCAGGGCACGCGCGGCCACCGGTCCGGAGGCCGCGGGCGACTGCCGCTGCACCGGGGACTTGACCTGAGGCGGGAGCCGGGACTTGGCCTGAGGCGAGAGCCGGGACTTGGCCTGAGGTGGGAGAAGGTGCGACATGGAAAAGGCCCTTTCCTTCGACCATCGCATTGGGATCGGCCGCATTGGGACAAGCATAGTCGCATGCTTTCCAATTCGGCAAGTCCTGCGGCCCCGCCATGGTCGAAAGGCCCCGGCCGCGTCTTCCCTTGGCTTCAGTCCCGACAGGGCAGAACCAAAGCCGCGGCTGCGATACCCCAACAGCTAACCGCAGGCAATCGCCCGCACCTCATCCACCAGCTTGACCGGCAGCGCGGCACCTTCCTTCGGTATCCTGGCCCGGTTGGCGAGGCGGCGGTCGCCGGGAAGTCTCGCGTTGCCGTCGGTCAAAACCCGCTCGAACACGCTCTCCACCCGCTCCAGAAAAGCCTCCGCGCCGAACGCATCGGGGTCCATGGCGATGACCAGATGGCCGTTGTGGGTGGGGCCGCCATGGCCGGTGTATCGCTCGTCGGCTTCGTAGGAGAGTTCGCCGCCCGACAAGCCCGCCGCCAGCACTTCCACCATCAGCGCGATGGCCGCGCCCTTGTGGCCACCAAAGGCGAGTTGCACGCCCTTCAGCACCTCGTTCGGGTCGGTGGTCGGCTGGCCATCCGGGCCGAGGCCGAAACCTTCCGGCACGTCATGGCCGTCGCGCGCCGCGATCATGATCTCGCCGCGCGCCGCCGCACTGCTCGCCTGGTCCCAGACCATCGGCGCGTGACCGCCGGCGCGGGGGCAGGCGAAGCTCATCGGGTTGGTACCGTAGAGCGGTTTGGCCCCGCCCGCCGGTGCCACGAAGGCGCGGGAATTGACGAAGCTCATCGCCAGCAGGCCCTGCTGCGCCAGCGGCTCCACATCCGGCCAGAGCGCGGCAAAGTGGGCAGAGTTGCGGATCGCCATGGCGGCGATGCCCTGCTCTCGTGCCACCTGCGCCAGCATCGGCCGCCCCAGCGCCATCGGCAGCGGAGCCAAGCCATGGTCGCCGTCGACGAACACCACGCCCGGCGCCCGCCGTTCCACCCTGGGCTTGGCATCGCCCTTGGCCGCCCCCGCCTTCAGGGCCGAGCAATAACCCGGCACCCGAAAGACGCCGTGCGAGGCGCAACCGTCCCGTTCCGCCCGCGTCACCACGTCGGCCACGGCCTCGGCGTTGGGCGGGTCGGCGCCGGAGGCCATGAGGGCGGCCCGGGCCAGCGACCGCACCTCGTCCAGGCCGAGCGTGACGGTCGCGCCCATCGCCTCAGGCCGTCCGTTCGCGCGTCCAGGCGCCCAGCTTGGCGATGGCGTCGGCACCCTCGGAGAGCATGGGCGCAAAGATATGCCAGATGTGGGGCATGTCGTCCCAAAGCTCCAGCGTGACGTCCACGCCCTGGGCGCGGGCTTTCTCGGCAAAGCGGGTCGAGTCGTCCATCAGGATTTCCGCCGTGCCCACCTGCACCAGCACCGGCCCCAGGCCGGAAACATCGGCATAAAGCGGGGAGGCGAGCGGGTCGCGCGGGTCCGCGCCGTTCAGGTAGAGACCGCCCCAGCGATGCAACGCCTCCTCGGTCACCATCGGATCGACATCGGCCTTGGACTTCACACTGTCGCCCGTGCCTTCCAGGTCGGTCCAGGGGGAGATGCAGCACGAGCAGGCGGGCAGTCGGATGCCGCGCTGCTTCAGCGCCACCTGGGTCGCAATGGTGAGGCCGCCGCCGGCGCTGTCGCCCATAATGCTCATGCGCGCCGGGTTGCCGCCCGCTGCCAGCATCCACTGCCAGGCGGCGACCGCGTCCTCGACCGCGGCGGGGAACGGGTCCTCCGGCGCCATGCGGTAGTCGAGCACCAGACAGCGCCCGTCCATGGCCTTGGCAATATTGTAGGCGAGGTTGCGGTGTGAGTTCGGCGAACCGATGACATAGCCGCCACCGTGCAGGTAAAGCGCCTGGCGGTTCGGGTTGCAGCCGGGCGCCGAAACCCATTCCGCCGGCCGGCCCGCAATCGTAAGCTTCTCGACAATCGCCTCCGGCGGGGCCGGCATCTTGTCGCCCATTTCCTCGGTGCGGGCACGGAACGCCGCCACCGTCGGCGGGTCCGGCTGCGGCCGCTCGCGCAGCAGGGTAACGAGTTTGGCGAGTTGTTCTTGACTCATAGAGTGGTTTCCATCGGCTGGGGAAGGGGGGATATTGGCCGATAGTTTGCCCCTCCGCGTTTGTCGAAGCAATGGACTTAAGTGGCATGGCGCGTAAAACTGTAGCGAACCGCAACCGAAAGACGGAGGATCGTCCCCATGCGTTTCGGCATGTTCAGCCTCGCCCAATTCCCCGACCACTCCAACCTGCAGAAGTCGTTCGACGATGATATCGGCCTGTTCGAACTGGCCGAGGAGATCGGCTACGATTCCGGCTGGCTGGCGGAGCATTTGTTCTCCACCTATGGCGCGGTGACCTCGACCCAGGTCTATGCCGCCGCCGTGGCGCAGCGGACGAAGCGCATGCGGCTCGGCATGGCGGTGGTGGTGATGCCGTTCAACCACCCGCTGCGCACCGCCGCCGATTTCGCACTGGTGGACATTCTCAGCCATGGCCGGCTGGAAATGGGCGTCGGCCGCGCCTACCAGCCGCACGAGTTCACCGGCCTCGGCGTGCCGATGGACAAGTCGCGCGAGATGTTCGAGGAGGCGATGGACATCCTCGTCAAGTCCTGGACCAACGAGAAAATCACCTATGACGGCCAGTTCTGGAAAATCCCGGACCCGATCGAACTGTTGCCGAAGCCGGTGCAGAAGCCGATCCCGCCGATCTGGCAGGCCGCCATTTCACCCGAAAGCTTCACCCAGGCGGCGATCCACGCCCGCAACCTGCAGTTCGCCACCCCCTTCACCTACCGCACCTACCGCGAGGCCTGGAAGGACAAGCTGGAGGAAAGCTGCAAGGCGTTCGACGCCGAATGTGCCAGGCTTGGCCGTGACGGCAAGAAGGTGAAACGCATGATGCTGGTGCCCTTCTTCGTCCACAAGGACCGGGCGAAGGCGAAGGAGATGTTCGGCCGGCACGTGCAATGGTTCTACGACAAGGTCTCGTCGAACCAGCTGGCCCAGAGCACCTCGCAGACCATCGTCCCCGGCTACGAGAGAACCATGAGCGAGGGCATCCGCACCCGCGAGATGGGCTATCTGAACTTCGACAAGCTGTACGAACATGGCGCCTGCATCGCCACCGACCCGGCCGAGGCCGTGGACCAGTTGCGAGAGATGCAGGAACGCTTCGGCCTGACCGAGGTGGTCTGCTGGTTCACGCCCGGCGGCCTGCCGGCAGACCTGGCGGCGGAGAGCATGCGACTGACGATGCAGGAAGTCGCGCCACACTTCCGCTAGTGATCCGATGCCGATAGCTGGTACCCATCCGTTGGCTGAATCGAACCGCCGGATGATTGAAATAGGGGGCCGATTGACGAAACGCTTGCCGTAGCAAGCGTTTCGATCGGATCGCTAGGGCGTCAGGGCGAAGACCCGTCAGGGCGAAAACAGAGGGCGCAAGGCACCCTTGCCCCCGGCATCCATTGCCAGCCCTGACACAGGCCTCAAGCGAAGACGATATCGGCGACGGCCACTGTCTGGTCGTTGAAGCCCAGCAATTCGACCTCCACCAGCGTGTCGACGCCGTCGCTGCCGACCGTATCGGTCACCGTCAGGCTGCCGTCGGCGTTCTGCGCGATGCTGTAGTTGGCATAGAGGCCGTTGAAGATCGCGGTGTCGTCGCCGTCGCCGCCCTCCA
>Ga0206129_10000281_pt1 | contig 83716 bp, 73 predicted proteins | sample Helgoland_Spring_8_FD_148616 | JGI IMG/M metagenome (GOLD analysis project Ga0206129, IMG submission 148616) | Pelagic subsurface seawater microbial communities from Kabeltonne, Helgoland, North Sea - Helgoland_Spring_Bloom_20160502_2 | ecosystem: Environmental > Aquatic > Marine > Epipelagic ... | reverse complement strand
ATAGCCGAAATAGCGGTCGGCATAGAAGATATGGCCGCTCATCTCGCCTGCCAGGGGCGCGCCGATCTCGGCCATTTTCGCCTTAATGAGCGAGTGCCCCGTGCGGTACATCAGCGGCTCGCCGCCTGCCGCACGCACGGCATCGAACAGCACCTGGCTGGCCTTGACGTCAGCGATGATGGTGGCGCCCGGATGTTCGCGCAGCACGTCGCGGGCCAGCATCACCAGCAACTGGTCGGCCCACAACACCTCTCCCTGGCCGTCGATCACCCCGATGCGGTCGCCATCGCCGTCGAAGGCAATGCCGAGCTCCGCCCCGGCCTCCGTCACCGCCGCTTGCAACTGCGCCAGCGTTTCCGGCAGGGTGGGGTCTGGATGGTGGACCGGGAAGGTGCCGTCCACCGGCGCGTTCAGCACCGTGTGTGCGCCCGGCAAGCGCGCGACCAGGGCTTCCACCGTCGGGCCGGTAGCACCGTTGCCGCAATCCCAAACCACTTTCAGCGCCCGGCCGGGCGTATAGTCCGCCAGCATGCGCTCGACATAGGCTTGGTTGATGTCGGCCACGCTCACCCGGCCGGCGCCGGACGCGAACTCGCCCGCCGCCGCGACCCGGCCGATTTCCTGGATGTCCTGGCCGAAAAAAGGCTTCTTCAGCAGGATCATCTTGAAGCCGTTATAGTCCGGCGGGTTGTGACTGCCGGTGATCTGGATGCCGCCATCGACACCGTCCAGGTGATAGCAGGCGAAATAGAGCATCGGCGTCGGGCTCATGCCGATGCGCACCGCATCGGCGCCGCCGGCGGTCAGCCCCTCCACCACTGCATCCGCCATGGCCGGCGAGGAGAGGCGCCCATCATAGCCGACCGCAATGGTTTTCGCACCGCGCGTCCGGGCGATGGTCGCAAACGCCCGACCGATGGCCCGGGCGTCCGCCTCGGTCAGGGTCCGGTCGACAATCCCGCGAATGTCGTACTCGCGCAGAATGGTCGGGTCGAAGCGGTGTTGCATGGCCCGGCCTACTCCGCCGCCATGGCGGGCGCGTCATAGCCGCGGCCGATGCCATAATAGGTGAAGCCGGCCGCCCGCATCTCCGCCGGGTCATAGAGGTTGCGCATATCGACCATGACCGGCGCCTTTGCCAATAACTTGAGCGCGTCGAGCGGCATGTTGCGGAAGTCCTTCCACTCGGTGACGATGGCGATGCAGTCCGCCCCCTGAACGGCCTCATAGGTGTTGGCGGCATACTCGGGATGGCCCGGCATCTCCCCGGCTGCGATCATCGCGTCGAAGTCGGCCTTGCCGGTGACCATGCCCTCCGGATCGAAGGCGCGCACGGTGACCCCGGCCTTCAGCAGCTCCGGCACGATGACGAGGGCTGGCGATTCCCGCATATCGTCGGTTTCCGGCTTGAAGGTCAGGCCCAGCACCGCCACGGTCTTGCCCTTCGCCATCTCCGCCCCGCCCAGCGCGGCGATCACCCGCGCGGCCATGGCGAATTTGCGCCGGTCGTTGATGTCGGAGACCGTTTCGACAATGCGCAGCGGCGTGCCATAGGTGTGCCGGGCGGTCCAGGCCAGTTCGGCCGTATCCTTCGGAAAGCAGGAGCCGCCATAGCCAGGGCCGGCGCCCAGGAATTTCTCGCCGATGCGGGTGTCGAGGCCGATGCCCTTGGCCACCTGCTGCACGTCGGCACCCGCCTTCTCGCAGAGATCGGCGATCTCGTTGATGAAGGTAATCTTGGTCGCCAGAAAGCCGTTGGCGGCGTACTTGATCAATTCTGCGGTGACCAGATCGGTGTAGAGCACCGGCGCGCCCTTGGAGGACAGCGGCTCGTACAGCTTTTCGATCACCGGCCGGGCCCGGTCGCTGGAGAGGCCGACGACAACGCGGTCCGGCTCGATGAAATCGTCGATGGCCGCACCTTCCCGCAGGAATTCCGGGTTCGAGACCAGATCCCATTCGGCGCCGGGCGCCGCGTGCTGCCCCAGCAATTCCATGATTTTGAAGTTGGTGCCGACGGGAACGGTGGATTTGGTCACCACCGCCGTATAGCCTTTCATGGCCTTCGCGATCTGCTCGGCCGCACCGAACACATAGGTCAGGTCGGCGGAACCATCGGCGCTTTCCGGCGTGCCGACGGCGATGAACACCAGGTCGGCATCCGGTACGACCGTGGTCAGGTCTTGGGTGAAGCGCAGGCGGCCGGCCTTGGCCAGGCGGCCCACCATTTCCTCCAGGCCCGGCTCGTAGATCGGAATGTCACCCTTCGACAGGGCATCAATGCGCTTCGGATTGACATCGACGCAGGTCACATCGAAGCCGAATTCCGCAAAGCACGTCCCCGTCACCAAACCGACATAACCGGCGCCGATCATCACCACTTTCATAGAAGCCGTCCCTTAACTTGCTACTGGGCCGTCACTCGCCCCACCCTAGCTTTGATTGGTTACCATCTTGCTGCAACGCAACACAGAGGCCGACAAACCGTCGTTACGGCTTTTCGAAATAGGGCGCCAGCACCGCGTGCACGCTATCGCGCAAATCGGGCCTTTGCAGGGCATAGGCGATATTGGCCTCCAGATAGCCGACCTTGTCGCCGCAATCGAACCGGCGCCCGTCGATGCGCACGCCGTGAAACGGGTGGCTGCCGATCATCTCTGCCATGGCATCGGTTAGCTGGATTTCGCCGCCCTCGCCTTCCGTCTGCCGTTCCAGAATGTTCATCACCTCGGCATCCAGCACATAGCGGCCGATAATCGCCAGGGTGGAGGGTGCCACCTCCGGATCCGGCTTCTCGACCAGACCTTTGACCGTGGCCAGCCGGCCGTCGTCACTGGCCACATCCAGAACGCCATAGCGTTTGGTGTGCTCGCGCTCCACATCCATCACGGCGACGACATTGCCACCCTTGCGGTCGTAGACGTCGATGAGTTGCTGCAGGCAGGGGGCATCGGACTGCACCACATCGTCGGGCAGCAGCACGGCAAAGGGCTCGTTGCCCACCAGTTGCTTCGCCGTCCACACCGCATGCCCGAGGCCGCGCGGCTCCATCTGCCGGACATAGGCGACGGCGCCGGGCGGCATCATCATCTCCCGCACGGTGCGCAGGGCCTCGTGGTTCTGGCGCCGCTCCAGCATGGAATCGAGTTCGAAACTGTAGTCGAAATGATCCTCGATCGCGTGCTTGCCACGGCCGGTGACGAAGATGAACCGCTCAATGCCGGCCTTGCGCGCCTCCTCCACCGCGTATTGGATCACCGGCTTGTCGACGACCGGCAGCATTTCCTTTGGCATGGCCTTCGTGGCGGGCAGAAATCGAGTGCCGAGGCCACCGACGGGGAACACCGCGGTCCGAACTTTTTGCGGCATGAGAACTCCTTGCGCGCGAAGCAGCGTCGTTGCGAGCCGGCCTATACAACCTATTGCCGCCCCTACCAATGCGATCAATCGTCAAGAACGCCCTAACCGGCCGCCTCGCCCAGCAGTATGTCCTTGGCTTGGTTGATTTTCGCAGCCAAATAGGCGCTTCCACCCTTGTCAGGATGGGCATGCTGCATCAACCGGCGGTAGGCCTTGCGAATCGCATCCGCATCCGCCCCCGGCTCCAATCCCAGGATCTGGTAGGCTTCCTCACGCGTCATCGTCCCCGACGCACCCGCAGCCTCCGCTTCCGCATCGTCTCCGGCACCGCCGGCACCGGCCGCCTCGCGCCAGGCAGCGCCCAGGGTTCGGTCCAGATAGGCCTCCAGCAGCCGCGCGCCCTGCTCGTCGTTTGCCGCCAACCAGCGGTAGAGGTCGACCAACAGCACGTCATCCAGGTCGGAGAGGCGCCGCCCCTCGAACGGCCCGTCCAGCACCTCGCCATCCATCTCGCCGGTATCGTGGTCCAGCTCCATCGCCAGCGCGCCGGTCGAGACATTGGAGCTTTGGCCGCCGCTCGGCCCCTTGCCGGCCTTCCAGAGGTTTTTCAGCGCCCGCGCCCGCAACAGCCAGGGCAGCAGCATCGGCGCCGCCACCAACGCCCAGGAGGCGCGCCCCAGCAGCAGCAGGCCGAGGATCACACCCACCACCAGCGCAAAGGCGATGGCGCGCAGCACCTTGCCGATATCGCCGGGGTTGGCCTGGACATACCAGCGCCCGATCAGCCAGAGGCCGATCAGCAGCAGGATGCCGAAGAAGAAATAGATAACCACCATCCCGCCCCTCGCCCCTAGCGCCGCGGCAGCGCTTTCATGGCGGCCGCCAGCCGCTTGACCTCCGCACCGCGGCCGCCGGAATAGTCGGCCAATGCCTTGTGCCCGCCCGCGGCGAACACGGCCACCGCGCGGAGCAATTCCGCCAGTTGCGCAGCGCTGCCTTCATCGAACGGGCAATAGGCGCCGCCGGTCAACCGGGCGATCTGCCGGAAGGCGTTGGCCGCGAACGGGTTCGGCCCTTCCTGGAACATAAAAGCCGGCACGCCTGCCAACCCCAGTTCGCCGGCCCGGTGACAAACCTGGTCGATATCCTCCTCGAAGGCATCGCCGACGAACACCAGCGCTCCGACCTTCTGTTTGGCAGCCTCGTCCCGGGCGTGTTGCAACACTTTGCCGATCTGCGTCTGCCCGCCGAGGCAGGTGACGCCGGTCATGGCTTTCAGCAGGGCATCGCCCTCCGTATACCATTTCGAGGCCTTGCACTCACCGAAGCCGCGATAGAATACCAGTTGGATCGCCAGATTGCCGACACTGGCGGCCTCCTGAAACATCTCGGCCTGCAAATGCATCGCCCGGTCCCAGGATGGCTGGCGCGATGCGGTGGCGTCGAGCGCAAAAATCAGCCGCCCGGCCGCACCGCTGGCGGGCTTCGGCGCGCTCTGCACCTTCGAGAGAAACGCTTCCACCGCCGCCGACCGCCCGGCGTTCGTGGACCCCGCGGGCGCCTTGCTGCGAGTTTTGTCGATATCCCGTGCCATGAGGTGGAATGTGGCGCCTATCAAGCCCGATGGGAAGAGGGGTGTGGTGAGATGGCCAGCCCATCGCCCCACCGGCTTTCAGAGTTGGCGCCGCGGCCGTTCATGCCCTGCCGTCAGGCCAAGAGCGTCGCGTACCGGTCCAGCAACTTCAGCACCTCGTCGCGGCCGGTATCGGGGATTTCCAGCAGGACGCGATCGATGCCGTGCTGGCGGTAGCTGTCGAGGGCTGCCTTTTCTGCCGGGGCGCGGAAGACGGTGACCTGCAGCGTGTTCATGTCCCGCCCGGCTTCGTCGGCGTGGCGGCGCAGGCGCTGCATGGCGTCGTGGGGCTCGAAATCCTTGTTGGCGCGCGGGAACCAGCCGTCGCAGAAGTCGACCACCCGGCGCAGCGTATAGTCGGTCTCGCCACCCAGGAGGATTGGCGGGTGCGGCGCCTGCACCGGCTTCGGATAGCTCCAGATGTTCTCGAAATTTACATAGTCGCCGTCAAAACTCGCCTCGTCCTCGGTCCAGATTTCCTTCATGGCCAGGATTTTCTCCCGCATCATGGCGAAACGTGTTTTGTAGGTGGCGCCGTGGTTCTCCATTTCCTCCACGTTCCAGCCGCCGCCGATGCCGAAGACGAAGCGGCCGTTCGACAGCATATCGAGGCTGGCAATGCCCTTTGCCAGCACGATCGGATCGTGCTGCGGCACCAGGCAGATACCGGTGCCGACGGTAAGATTTTCCGTCGCCGCCGCCGCGAAGGCCAGCGAGACCAGCGGGTCGTGGGTGTGGATGTATTTCTTCGGCAGCTCGCCGCCGCTCGGGAAAGGCGATTTGCGGCTGGCCGGGATGTGCGTGTGCTCCGGCACGAACAAGGCGTCGAAGCCCCGATCCTCCATCGCCTTTGCCAGTTCGACCACGTCGATATTGTAGTCGGTCGCGAACATGAAGGCGCCTATTTTCATGAAAAAAACTCCCGTTATTGGAGGATTGGCTCAGATTTGCGGCGGCACCGGCGTCAGCACCGGCTTGCCGTTGAAATGGGCGTTCAGGTTATCGTAGACCAGATCGGCCATCGCCCGACGGGTTTCGTGGGTGGAACTGGCGATGTGCGGGGTGAGAACGACGTTTTCCATGGCCGTCAGGGCCGCCGGCACCTCCGGCTCGCCATCGAATACGTCCAGCGCCGCGCCGGCGATCCGGCCCTTTTGCAACGCCTTGACCATGGCGGTCTGATCGATGATCGGCCCGCGCGCCGTGTTGACGATGAATCCGTCCGGCCCCAGCGCGTCCAGCACGGCGGCATTGACGAGGCCACGGTTGGCCTCGCCGCCCTCGCAGGTGACCAACAGGATGTCGCTGGCCTTCGCCAGGTCCATCAGCGTCGGATAAGAGCGGTAGGTCAGATCGCCCATCGGCTTGATGTCGTGATATTGGATGTGCAGCCCGAACGCTTCCGCCCGCCGCGCCACGGCCTTGCCGATGCGGCCGAGCCCCAAAATCCCCAGCCGCTTGCCGCGCACGGTGGTGCCGAGGTCCATGCGCCGCTCCAGCCATGTACCGCGGCGCAAAAAGCGCTCGGACTCACCGATACGGCGCGTCACCATCAGGATGAAGGTCATGGCGAGGTCGGCGACGTCGCCGGTCAGCACCTCTGGCGTGTGCGTGACGATGACGCCGCGGGATTGCGCGGCCACCACGTCCGTCGCATCGAAACCGACGCTGAAAGACGAAATGATCTCCAGGTTCGGCAGGGCGTTGATCAGATTGGCGTTCGGCCCCTTGGTGCCGCCGGCGATCATGCCGCGAATGCGGGGCGCGACCTCCGCCAGAAGCCTGTCCGGATCGGCCGGGTTGACGAAGTCGTGGATGGTGAACTCTGCCTGCAAACGCTCCAGCAGGAACGGGGGAACCTGGGCGACTTGCAGCAGGTGGGGCTTTTCGGCCATGGGGCAGTCCTCTTTGGGCGTTTTTCGATTATGGCGCGGGAGAGAGCACGATATTGCCGTGCGCGTCCAGCACCGCCCGCCAGCCGGGCGGGACAACGCAGGTGGCGTCGTATTCCTCCACAATGGCCGGGCCGGCCTGTTCGGCGGCAAGGTCGGCGCGGGCCAGAATGCGGGCAGGCTGCCAGCCATGGCGCTGGCCGAAATAGGCCTGGCGCCGATCGGTGGAGGCGTCCGCGGCGGTTTGCGGAAGCGCGGCGGGCTTCGGCGCCTCCTCCGCCAACCCGCGGGCCAGAAGGCGCAACGTCACCAGTTCCACCGGCTCGTCAGCGCCGGCGCGGTGGCCGTAGACGGTTTCGTGCTCCCGGTGGAACGCTTCGGCGAGGGCGTCGAGCGCGGCGCGGTCGATGGTGCCATCGGGGGCCGGAACGGTCAGTTCGAAGGTCTGGCCTTTGTAGTGCAGGCTGGCCGAGCGCCGCAGTTCCTGCCGTTCTGCCGGGAAGCCGTCGCGAACCAACTGCGCCCGCGCCTCTTCCTCCAGCACCCCCCAAAGCCGGCCGATCTCCGCCGGATCGCTCTCGGCCAGCAGGCGGCGTTGGGTGCGGGTGTAATGGTGCTCGACATCGGCATAGAGCAGCCCGAAGGCCGAGAACACGCCCGGCGCCGGCGGCACCACCACCCGGACGATGCCCAGTTCCGCGGCCATGCCGCAGGCGAACAACGGGCCGTTGCCGCCGAAGGCGAACAGGGCATAGCAGCGCGGGTCCCTGCCCCGCTCGGTCGAGACCGACTTGATCGCCCGGATCATGTTGCTTGCCGCGACGCGGTGTGCGCCCAGCGCCGCGTCCTCCGGCGCCAGGCCCAACGGCTGCGCCACCTTGGCGGCGAACACGGCCCGTGCTTTTCCGGCATTCAGGCGGACGCTGCCGCCGGCCAGCGCCTTGGGGTTCAGATAGCCGAGGATCAGGTTGGCGTCGGTGACGGTCGGCGCCTCGCCGCCGATGTCATAGCAGACCGGGCCCGGCACCGCGCCCGCGCTCTCTGGCCCGATTTTCAGCGCGCCGCCGGCATCGATCCACACCAGCGAGCCACCGCCGGCCCCCACCTCGGCCAAGTCGATGGCCTGCGTCTTGAGCAGATAGCCGGCGCCGGTCAGCAACCGCGAGCCGGCCAGGATGCCGCCACCCACCTCAAAATCGTCGGCGCGGGCATAGCGGCCATCCTCCACCATGCTGGCCTTGGCCGTCGTCCCGCCCATGTCGAAGGTAATGAGGTCGCCCAAGCCCGCCGCCGTGCCCAGGAAACGCGCACCGACAACGCCGCCGGCGGGCCCGGACTCGATGATGTTCATCGGCAGCCGCTTCGCCGTCTCAGCCGGCGTCAGACCGCCGTTCGACTGCATCAGCAGCAATTCCGCCGCAATGCCCGCCGTCTCCAGCCCCTGTTGCAGGTTCGCCAGATAGGCCGCGACGATGGGTTTGACATAGGCGTTGACGGTGGTGGTCGAGGTGCGCTCGTACTCGCGGATTTCCGGCAGCACCTCCGCGCTGATCGAATAGGGCAGACCGGGCGCCAGCTTCTCGATCGCGGCCTTGATCACCATCTCGTTCGCCGGGTTGGCGTAGGAGTTGATCAGGCAGACGGCGATGGCCTCGACGCCCGCGGCCAGCAGTTTTTCCACCGCCGCCTCCGCCTCGGCCGGCGCGCAGGCCCGCACCACCGCGCCCGCAGCATTGACCCGCTCGTCCACGGTGACGCGCAGATAGCGCTCCACCAACGGCGGCGGCTTGGTCCAGGCCAGATCGTAGAGCCTGGGCATGCGCAGCGAGCGGATTTCGAGGACATCGCGAAAACCCTTGGACCCGATCAGCCCGGTCCGCGCGCCCTTGCGCTCCAGAATGGCGTTGGAGGCGACGGTGGTGCCGTGGCGCACCTGGTCCATCTGCGCGGGGTCGAGGCCGGCCTCGGCGAACACCTGCCCCAGGCCGTCGATGATCGCCTGGGCATAGTCGCCGACACTGGACGAGACCTTCTTGACCAGCACATCACCCCCGCTGCTCCAGAGCACGATATCGGTAAACGTGCCGCCGATATCGACACCGACGCGGTAACGGTTCATGGCGGCAAGGCTCCGAAAGTTGCGGACGGCGGTCGAAGAGAGGGCGCAATCCTGGCGGAGTTTCCCCGCCGCATCAATCTCCCGCGCTATCCCTCACCCCGGCCTGCCGACCGCCATCGGCATGGCGGGGTCGGCGGACCATTCGGCGAGCGAGCCATCATAGACACAGACATTCTCATAGCCGAGCTTCATCAGGACGAAGGCGTTCATGGTGGCGGCGATGCCGCCGCCGCAATAGCTGATGATCTCCGCATCCTTGCTGCGGCCGAGAGCGCCAGCCGCCGCTGCCAGTTCCGCATCGGGCAGGTAGGCTCCGGTGTCCTGGTCGATGAAGCCCAGGGCCGGCAGCAACTCGCTGCCGGCGATGCGGCCGGGGCGGGCATAGCCGAGGTCGCTTTCGCCCGTGAAGAGCTGGCGCGAGAGCGCGTTCAGCACGCAACTCTGGCCACCCTGCACGGCGGCGAACACCTGCGCCTTGTCGGCCACCAGGGCAGGCTGGCAGGCCGCGCGGAAATCGGCGGGGGGCCAATGCGCGGCCTCCGTCGTCACCGGGCGGCCTTCCCTGTTCCACTTGCCGATGCCGCCGTTCAGCACCGCCACGCGTTCGTGCCCAAACACCCGGAACATCCACCAGAGCCGCGTCGCCCACCAGGGCACAGCGGCGGCATAGACCACCACCTGCGTCTGGTTGCCGATGCCCAGCGCCGAAGCCTTGGCCGCAAACGCGTCTGCCGTGGGCAGCATATAGCCGAACGGGCTGGTGTGGTCTTTCAACTCCGTCATCAGGTCGACGAATTGGGCGCCGGGGATGTGACCCTTGGCAAACCCTTCCCGCCCGCTGGACGATTGCCAGCCGCCGCCTGGTTGGCGGCTCATGGCGATGGTGGAGTCGAGCACGCGCAGGTCCGGGTCGCCCAGATGCGCTTCCAGCCAATCGGTTTCGACGAGAAAGTGTTGCGGCTGCATGGTCTCAAGCCTTCCTCTACTGCTGCGCCCAGCGCCACCACGGCGTCGAGCGACGTGTTCACCGCCGGCAATTGTGCCTCCAGCGTCGTGTTCCCGGTTTCGTTGCGGGCGATGCCCTCGCCGCAGGGGGAGAACGCCATCGCCGACGGAAACCGAGCCGCCATGCGATAGGCGTCATGGCCGGCCTGGCTCAGCATGTCGCGGTGGAAGACGCCCAGCGTCTCCCGCGTTTCCCGCACCGGAGCCACGCAGTCGGGGCCAACCCCGGCCGAGGCCGTTACGGTTTGGCAAAAACGCGTGCCATCGGCGCGGCGTTGGTCGGTGGGCATGGACGAGGCCGCTCCCGATTATTCAAAACACAGCAGCGGTCAGCTTAGCGTCACGCGCCGACGCGGTCATCCTTTGCCAGCATCACGCCTTCGATCTTCCAGTCGCCGCCGGCTTGGCGGCCCATCAGATAAACAGCGATCACCGGCGGCCCGCCCCGCCATTCGATGCGCACGGGCTGCACCAGCCGGTCCGGCGTCTCGATCCGGGCCGGCTCGAAGCGGTAATGGGTCGGGCGATAGACCGGGGCATAGCCGCGGCGCACCATCTGCATGAAGGCCGCGGGCGACGGGAACAAGGCCTGGACGGTGGGCGCGGCGTGGGCATAGGCCGCCGGCCCGTCGTCGGCGCGGAAAGCTTCGATCTGGCGCTCGATCACGCTGCGGGCCGACGCGATGCCGGCAGGCTTCTCCGCATGGCCGGGCAGCACCGAAAGCACCAGGGCCAGCAGTGCCAGCAAGCCGACCATCACGCCCAGACGGGCGCTGAAAGGCTCCATGGAAGGGTGAAAGCGGGCTGCGAGCATGGCCGGTCCTCCTTTGGGCAATGGCAATGGCCTTTTCCAGGGATACGGAGGGGCCAAAGCCCTGGATCACGAAGCCGCTGCCAGCGCAGCCGCTCCGGCCTTGACATTCCACCACCAAACGGGAGGGTGCGGGTCTCACTTTTGCGCGAGGCGTGCCAGTGCGCGCCGCCACCGTTGCCACACCGGGCCGGACCCATGACCGAGATTTATCTGCAAAACACGCTCACTCGGAAGAAAGAGCTGTTCACGCCCCAGCAGCCGGACCGGGTCACCTATTATGTCTGCGGGCCGACGGTCTACAATCATCCGCACATCGGCAACGCACGGCCGGCCGTGGTGTTCGACGTGCTCTACCGCCTGCTCTGCCATGTCTATGGCAAGGCGCATGTGGTCTATGTGCGTAACTTCACGGACGTGGACGACAAGATCAACGCCGCGGCTGCCGAACAGGGTGTTCCCATTGGCGAGATCACCGGGAAATTCATCAAGATCTACCAGGACGAAACCGACGCGCTCGCCATTCTGCGGCCAACGGTGGAGCCGCGCGTCACCCAGCACATTCCGCAGATCATCGCCCAGATCCAGGCCCTGATCGACGCCGGCAACGCCTATGAGGCGGAGGGCCATGTGCTGTTCAACGTGCCGTCCTATGAGAACTACGGCGCCCTTTCCCGCCGCTCGCGCGACGACATGATCGCCGGCGCGCGGATCGACGTGGCGCCCTACAAGCGCGACCCGGCGGATTTCGTGCTCTGGAAACCCTCGGACGCAACCCAGCCGGGATGGGATTCGCCCTGGGGCCGCGGCCGGCCCGGCTGGCATATCGAGTGCTCGGCCATGGCGGAGACGCATCTGGGCGAGACCATCGACATCCACGGCGGCGGCAACGATCTGGTCTTTCCCCATCACGAGAACGAAATCGCCCAGGGCACCTGCGCCCACCATGGCAAGCAATATGCGCGCTATTGGGTGCACAACGGCATGGTTCAGGTGGAAGGCCGCAAAATGGCCAAATCGGTCGGCAACGTGCTGCTGATCCACGACCTGCTGGAGCAGCATCACCCGGAGGTGCTGCGCTTCGTGCTGCTGTCGGCCCACTACCGCCAGCCGCTGGACTGGACCGCCGACGGCGTCGCCCAGGCCAAGGCGACGCTGGACCGGCTCTACGGCCTGCTGCGCGACGTGGCGGATGTGGCAGCCGCGCCCGTGACCGACGACGACCCCGACTTCGGCCGCTTTATCGCTGCGCTGGCGGACGACCTGAACACGCCCAAAGCCTTTGCCGAAGTGCATGCGATTGCGCGGGCGCTTCGAGGTGTGGTCAATGACCCGTCCAAACGCGGACGCCTGAAAAGTGTATTGCTTGAATCTGGAAAAGTACTCGGCGTTCTCCAAGGAGACCCAGAGGCATGGTTTAAAGCGACTACACACAACTTGACCGCAAGCCATTTGACTTTACCGGCGCCGATTCTCGGATCACCTACCCTAGACGTTGTCCCGAAAAATCCCCCCTACTCAGCCAATCAACTCTCAGAACTGCAAATCGAAGCCCTGATCGCCGACCGGCAGGCCGCGCGCAAGGCCAAGAATTTCGCCGAAGCCGACCGCATCCGCGACGACCTCGCGGCGGAAGGCATCGTGCTGGAGGACGGCCCCGGCGGCACCGCCTGGAAGCGGGCGGGGTAGGCGTAAGCTCGCAACCAACAACCAAACCCGCTTCATCCCGAGCGCCCGCCAAAGGCGGGTGTGTCGAGGGGGGGGTGCTGCGTGCCTGCGCTGGTCCCGGAACGGGCCGGTGAAAGCATGCAGCGTGCCGGCCTTGATCGCGGCGATGGCCTCGTCCGCCAGCGGCCGCGTCGCCGGCGGCGCTGCCACACAATGAGCCAGAAAGGACCCCGCCCCATGCGCATTTCCATCGGCATCGGCAGCCATTCCGCCCGCGACATCACCGGCGCGGTGGAGTTCGTCCAGGCCGCCGACCGGCTCGGCGTCGATTGCGTCTGGTCGGCGGAGGCGTGGGCGCATGACGCCTGCACCAGCCTCGCCTTCATGGCCGCCAAGACCGGGCGCATCCATATCGGCACGGCTATCATGCAGATCAGCGCCCGCACGCCGTCGATGACGGCAATGACGGCGCTATCGCTCAACGACCTTTCGGGCGGTCGCTTCCGCCTCGGCCTCGGTGTCAGCGGGCCGCAGGTGGTGGAGGGGTTGCAGGGCGTCTCGTTCGCCAAGCCGTTGACGCGCCTGCGCGAGACGGTCGATATCTGCCGAATGGCCTTCCGCGCCGAGAAAATCCAGTACGAGGGCGACATCCACGTGCTGCCGCGCCCGGGCGGCGAGGGCAAGGCAATCCGCCTTGAATTCCCGCCGGCGCAAATCCCGATCTACCTCGCCACGCTGGGGCCGAAGGCACTGGAATACACCGGCGAAGCCGCGGATGGCTGGCTCGGCACCAGCTTCTCGCCGGACCACCCGGACGCGCATCTGGACTATATCCGCAAGGGCGCGGCCAAGGCGGGCCGCTCGCTCGCCGACATCGACATCTGCGCCACCGCCTCCGTCGCCATTGGGGAGAACGTGGCGGCGATGATCGACGCACGGCGCATGGGCGTCGCCTTTCAGATGGGCGCCATGGGCTCTGCCCGCACGAATTTCTACAACGAGGCCTTCCAGCGCGCCGGCTATCGGGACGACGCGCTGGCGATTCAGGCGCTCTGGAAACAGGGCAAGCGGGACGAGGCGGCGGCGCGCGTGCCGGACGCCATGGTCACCCAGTTCCAGGCCATCGGCACGCCGGAGATGGTGCGTGCGCGGCTGGCGAAATACCGTTCGGCCGGCGTCAACTCGCTCAGCATTCGCGGCGACGACAGACTGCCGACGAAGGAGCGCATCGCTCTGCTGGAGCAGGTGGTCGACCTGGTCCGGGACGTGGAGCAGGCGGGCTAATCCGGATGTCGGCGCAGGCGTGCGACCGCGCGCGGGATGATAGAATGCCTTCGCGCGAACGATCCCCGTTCAAATGGACCGACCCGCCCGCAGATTGTCTTGCGCCACAATCTGTGGCACCCTCCCTCTTGCAATTCAACAATCTATGGATGAAGCGATGTCGACCCGGCTTCCTTACACGCAGCGTCTGACGGCCGTGCTTGGCACTGCATCTGCGATCGCGGTGCCATTCGCTGGCGAGGCCGCTATCGTCCATGTAACCGACCGGCCGCTGGTCATGGCGCTGCACGGCCCGGTCGGCGAGATGCTGGCCTGGGATATCGACGGCGACACGGTGCCGGAGTTCGAATTGTTCCGCGACAGCTACGGCATGGTCTCGACCTTTCCAAGCGGCCGGTTCAGTTATCGGCTGCTCGGTGTTTTGCTGGGCAGCGTTACTTCATTCAGTGCGCCGCTGAACGGCCGCGGCCTCGTTGCACCCCCCACCTCCCTGACCAACGATCCGCTGGGAGAGGACGATGCCCAGGCTTTGCCCGCCAACTTCCTCGTCGGCCCAACCCTGGCCAACAACTATACCTGGGGGCGCACTGGCGAGCGGTTCCGGGAACTGATGTACCATGGCACAGCTTATTACCAGCAGACGATGCTTGGCACGTTCACCTCTCACTATGACGGCATTGGCTATGACCTGGACTACGGCTTTGTGCCGGGTCTGAACCGGTTCGGCTTCCGGTTCGATGCCGGCAACGGCCTGCAATACGGTTGGGGTATTTTGGATCTGGACTTCACGCCTGGCGCCGAGACCGTGCGCATCACCCAATGGCACTACAGTTCCACACCCGGTGAAGCGGTGGATGTATCGGAGCCGGCCGCCGTGCTGCCTTCGCTGGCGCTATTGGGCCTGGGCGCGGCCGGGTTGCGCCGCTGGCGCGACCGCAAGGATGCCGCCTGAGGCCGGCAGAGGACGCCAAAGGCGCCCTCCATCGCCTTGCTTTCGTTTCCACGGTCAAATCCATTCTGTCGCACCAACCTTGCGCTGGCCCGGGCCTGGGAACGCGTACCGAACGGCGATGCGCCCAGGGTCGGTGTTGCTCGCGGGGTGGAGGCATGGCACATCAGCGGCTTCCGGGATCGAAGAGCAAGCGGAAGGCCCCTCCCATGTCCCCCAAGCAATGGCAATTCTGGATCGATCGCGGCGGCACGTTTACAGACATCGTCGCACGCAAGCCGGACGGGTCGCTCGTCACGCACAAGCTGCTGTCGGAAAACCCGGAGCGCTATCGGGATGCCGCGACCCAGGGCATACGCGATCTGCTGGGCATTGAGACCGGGGCGCCGATCCCGGCAGAGCCGGTGGCAGCCGTCAAGATGGGCACCACGGTCGGCACCAACGCGCTGCTGGAGCGCAAGGGCGAGAAGACGCTGCTGGCGATCACACGCGGCTTTCACGACCAGCTCCGCATCGCCTACCAGAACCGGCCGAAGCTGTTCGACCTGAATATCAAACTGCCGGAACTGCTCTATTCCGACGCGATCGAAGTGACGGAGCGGCTGGCGGCAGATGGCTCGGCGGTGACACCGCTGGACGAGGCGCAGGCGCGCAAAGACCTGCAAGAGAAGTACAACGAAGGCTATCGGGCGCTCGCCATCGTCTTCATTCACGCCTACCGCCATGGCCAGCACGAGGCCCGGGTGGCGGAGATTGCGCGGGAGATCGGCTTTACCCAGGTTTCGGCCAGCCACGAGGTCAGCCCGCTGATCAAGATGGTCAGCCGCGGCGATACCACGGTGGTGGACGCCTACCTCTCGCCGATCCTGCGCCGCTATGTGGACCAGGTGGCTGGCGACCTGGGCGACGCCACCCTGCAATTCATGCAGTCGAACGGCGGCCTGACCGCGGCGGAGCGATTTCAGGGCAAGGACTGCATCGTCTCCGGCCCGGCCGGCGGCGTGGTCGGCGCGACGAAGGCAGCGGAGATGGCGGGCTTCGAGCGGATTATCATGTTCGACATGGGCGGCACCTCGACCGATGTCAGCCACTATGCCGGCGAATACGAACGCACCTTCGAAACGCTGGTGGCGGGCGTGCGCATGCGCGCGCCGATGATGCAGATCCACACGGTGGCGGCGGGCGGCGGCTCGATCCTGGTGTTCGACGGATCGCGCTACCGGGTCGGGCCGGAGAGTGCGGGCGCAAACCCCGGCCCGGCCAGCTATCGCCGCGGCGGGCCGCTGACGGTGACGGACGCCAACGTCATGCTGGGCCGCGTGCAGGCCGACTTCTTCCCCAAAGTGTTCGGTCCGCAAGCGAACGAGGCGCTCGACTTCCACACCGTCAAACGCCGGTTCGAGGCGCTGGCGGCGGAGATTGCGGAGGCGACCGGCGACACCCGCTCGGCAGAGGAAGTGGCGGAGGGCTTCCTCACCATCGCCATCGACAACATGGCAAACGCGATCCGCGAGATCAGCGTGCGCCGCGGCTATGACGTGACCCGCTACACCTTGTGTGCCTTCGGTGGCGCGGGCGGGCAGCATGTCTGCCGGATCGCCGACGCCCTCGGCATGACGAGCGTCTTCCTGCATCCGTTCTCCGGGGTTTTGAGTGCCTACGGCATGGGCCTCGCCGACCTGCGCGTCGTACGGGAGCAGAGCGTCGAGACGGCGCTGACGCCCGACGCCATCGCCGGGATCGAGGAGACCTTGGCGGCGCTGGCCGAGGCAGGCCAGGAGGAAATGGCGGCCCAGGGCCTGCCCACCGCCGCGGTTCGGACCGAATACCGCCTGCATCTGCGCTATGACGGCACCGACGCCTCGCTGGAACTGCCGTTCGAGGCGGATGCGGCCAGACTGCGCGAGGCGTTCGAGGCGGCACACAAGCAGCGCTTCGGCTTCGTCATGCCGGACAAGGGCCTGATGGCCGCCACCGCTGTCGCCGAGGTTATCGGCGAGACCGAAAGCCCGGACGAGCCGCGCCATCCCCTTGCTCCCGTGGACGCCAGGCCCATCGCCCGGCGTCCGGTATGGGCCGGCGGCCGGTGGCAGAACACGCCCTTCTATCAGCGCGACAGCCTCACCCCCGGCACCAAGGTCAAAGGCCCCGCCGTCATCCTGGAGCCGACCGGCACCATCGTCATCGAGCCCGGCTGGGAAGCCACCATGACCGAGCGGCTGCATCTGGTGCTCGACCGCGTCGAGGCGTTGCAGCGTGATTTCGCCATCGGGACCGAGGCCGACCCGGTGCGGCTGGAACTGTTCAACAACCTGTTCATGTCCATTGCGGAGCAGATGGGCGCGGCGCTGGAGAACACGGCTTATTCCGTGAATATCAAGGAGCGGCTGGATTTCTCGTGCGCGATCTTCGATCCGGACGGCTTCCTCTGCGCCAACGCCCCCCATATGCCAGTGCATCTGGGCAGCATGGGGGAGGCCGTGCGCTCCATCATCCGCACGCGGGCCGAGACGATGAAACCCGGCGACGTCTTCGTTCAGAACGCGCCCTACAATGGCGGCACCCACCTGCCGGACATCACCGTGATCGCGCCGGTGTTCGAGGGCGGCGAGGTTATCTTCTACGTGGCAAGCCGCGGCCATCATGCGGATATCGGCGGCAAGACGCCGGGCTCCATGCCACCCGACTCCAAGCATATCGACGAGGAAGGCGTGCTGATCGACGACTTTCTGCTGGTCGATGGCGGCCGCATCCGGGAGAAGGAGTTCGCCGAACTCATGCTCTCCGGCCCCTACCCGACCCGGAACGTGGACCAGAACATCGCCGACCTGCGCGCCCAGATCGCCGCCTGCGAGCGCGGCATTCAGGAGGTGCGGGGCATGGTGGAGCAGTTCGGGCTCGACGTGGTCCAGGCCTATATGCGCCACGTCCAGGACAATGCGGAGGAGCAGGTCCGCCGCGTGATCGACCGCATCGGCGACGGCGAATTCCGCTACGCGTTGGACGACGGCAGCCACGTGCAGGTGGCGATTTCGGTGGATCGGGAAAAGCGGACGGCGACCATCGACTTCACCGGCACGAGCGGGCAGCAGCCTTCGAATTTCAATGCCCCGGCGGCGGTGGCACGGGCCGCCGTGCTGTACGTGTTCCGCTGCCTGGTGGCCGACGACATTCCCCTGAACGACGGCGTGCTGAAGCCGCTGGAGATCGTCAACCCCGAAGGCTGCATGCTGAACCCGCGCTACCCGGCCGCGGTGGTGGCGGGGAATGTGGAGACCTCACAGGTCGTCACCGACACGCTGTTCGGCGCGCTGGGCGTGATGGGCGCGGCCCAGGGCACCATGAACAACTTCACCTTCGGCAACGAGCGCTACCAGAACTACGAGACCATCTGCGGCGGCTCCGGCGCGGGGCCGGGTTTCGATGGCACCAGCGCCGTGCACACGCACATGACGAACACCCGCCTGACCGACCCGGAAATCCTGGAATGGCGATTTCCGGTGCGGCTGGAAAGCTTCTCCATCCGGCATGGCAGCGGCGGAGCGGGCCAGTGGCGCGGTGGCGATGGCGCGGTGCGAACGGTGCGGATGCTGGAGCCGATGATGGCGGCGATCCTTTCCAATCACCGCCGCGTGCCGCCCTATGGCATGGCGGGCGGAGAGCCCGGCAAGGTCGGCGAGACCTATGTGATCCGCGCCGCCGACGGCAGCCGCGAGGATCTGGGCGGCCAAGGCCAGACCCAGATGGCCGCCGGCGACATGATCGTGATCGAAACGCCGGGCGGCGGGGGGTTTGGCGTGAAGACAGGGGGCTAAACGCCCCCGACTACCCTGCCCCCTCCCCTAATCCTCCGCGCGCAGCGGCGCGACCAGGGGCACGCCCGGCACCTTGATGCCGTCGGGGCGGCCGCTGGCGGTTTGGCCCTGGTGGTCGCCAGTGAAGGCTTCGGGGAGGGCCGGGCCATCGGCGCAGGCGAGCCAGAGCCGCAACAGGTGGCGGCGCTTCTCCGGCTCCTCGAAATCCTCATAGGCGGTGCGGGAATGGGCGATGGAATGGTTGCAGACCACCTGGATATCGCCCGGCTCGAATTGCATGTCCAGGTTCAGGGCGGGGTCATTCGCCAAGGCGTCGAACAGGTCCATAGCCGCCTCCTGCTCCGGCGTGACGCGCGGCACCACCTCCATAAGCTGGGCCTTGCGCACGGCGCTGCGCACATAGGTGCAGATGACGCGGCCGTCGACGATGGTGAAGGGTGCCGTACCGTAATAGGGCTTGCGGCCTTCCGGCACCTCGCCCCAGCGGGTGCGGTAGAGCGGCTCGGTCAGCACGGCGGCCAGGTCCGGCCGGCGGCGCACCATCTCGTTGTAAATCGTGGTGGTGGAGGCCAACGAGGAAGCGCCGCCGCTCCTGCTCTTTTTGAGGCAGAGCAGGCAGACGAGGTCGCTGCTGTCGGTGTGGTAGGGCAGACGGGCGGAGGTCTGGTAGCCGCGCGCCTGCGGGTCTTCATAGTTCAGGCCCAGGTCTTTGACATGGCCCAGGACATGGCCCTTGCCGTTCTGGCTCACCGCCTCGCCCCAATGGCTGCCTATGCCCCAGAAAATGCGGGCGGCGTCGGCAGTGTCATAGCGCGCGATCGGCAGGCCGCGCAGCAGGAAGAAGCCGCGGCCGTGCAGCGCCTCGCGCCGGATGGCATCAAGGCGGGGGGCAAGCGTGGGCAGCGGAAAATCGCCCGCGCCGATGGTGAGGATCGACCTGCCACGCACGCCCGCAAGGGCCGCCTCTATCTCGGCGATTTCGTCAGCGCTCAGCGTGTAGGCCCAGTCGCTCTGGCCGGCCACATCCGGCCCGTACCAGGCCTGCGGACCACTGACCGGTTCCAGAGCGGTGGCGGGCGGCAAAACGGTATCTGGCATTGCGGTGTCCCTCTGTGGCACGACAGCTTGGCCTGCACGTTAACAGCAGGTGCCGTTTTGGTCCATGCCAGTATCCGGTTGCGCCTTGATCTCGGTCAAGGCGCCGCGGAGCCAAGGGCCGAAACTGACATCAACCGAACGCAGACAGGACCCTGCACACCCATGACCCACACCCCGCACGAACTGGCTGAGATATTTCCGGAAGATGCCGACCTGATCCACCGGCTCAAGGGCGAGAACGGCCATTTCGCGAAGCTGGCCGACGAGCATCACGAGGTGAACCGTGCCATTCACCGGATCGAGGCGGAAATCGAGCCGACCTCTGACGCCCATGCCGAAGACCTGAAAAAGCAGCGTCTGGCATTGCAGGATGAAATTGCCTCGATCCTGACGGCAGCGCGCGCCGGCTGACCCCGGCAGCGGCCTGGGGCGAAGCCTGCCCTGGCAGGAGGGGACGCTGGCGGTCTCCGCCTTGGCGGCGGCGGGCGGACTGCCGATGCCCGTGTGCGTGCCGGACGGCCCGTTCCTGCGCGCGGGCGCGGCCTTCAATCCTTAAGCCCTGCCGGTCGTGTTCCGGAGCCCGGGCTTCCGCGGCGCCGCCTTCGGATATTCCGGCCCTATGTTGGGAGTTGTATGCCTTCTGGGCGTTCGTGCCCGTGGTGCGGGCCGCGCAGACGACCATGGCCGGCGGCTTGCCACAATTTTCCGCCCTGAACGCTCGCTTTGCGCCGCCGGCGTCACGGTGAAGCCCAGGCGATTGGTGTAATGGTCGATGGCCTCGTCCAGGTTTTCGACGTGGACGGCGACATGACCGATCCATTTGCGCATCGGGGTGCTTCCTTCGCTTGGCCTGTGGCGGCATCATGCAAGGCCCGGATGGTGCCGGGACGCCAGCGCCGAATCCGGCGCATTCCGGGAGACGACCAGCATGCGCAGCGTGACAGGCGCATCCGACCAGGCCAAGGGCATTCTCTGCCTGATCGCGTCCGGCGCTGCGTTCGGCTCGTCCGATGCCATTTCGAAGGTGCTGAAAGACACTTATCCGACCGGGGAAATCCTGTTCTTTCAGGCGGTCTGCATTGTCAGCGCCACACTGCTGGGCATCCGCCTGCGCCGCGGCCGGCTGCGGCGCGAGGTGCGGGTCCATGACTGGCGACGCCAGCTCATCCGCGGCGCGATTTTCGTCACCAACTCGTTCATCTTCGTCACCGTGCTGAAATACCTGGCGCTGGCCGACCTGATCGCGCTGCTGTTCGTCTCGCCGATCCTGGTGACGGTGCTGGCGCCCTATCTGCTGGGCGAGCAGGTGGGCTGGCGGCGCTACACCGCCGTCGGCGTCGGCTTTTGCGGCATGCTGCTGATCGTCAACCCGGCCGGCGAGTTCGAGAGACTTTGGCCGATGCTGCTGGCACTGGTGGTGCCGACGCTCGGCAGCTACCGGGACATCATCACCCGGCAACTCTCGCGCACCGACACGCCGGACGCCACCATGGTGGTGACCACCTCTTGCCTGCTGGTCGCGAGCACGCTGAGCCTGCCCTTCGGCTGGGTCACACCGGACGCCACCGGGCTGGGGCTGCTGGCGGCAGCCGGACTGCTGCTTGGCGTCGGCATGTATCTGCAAGTCCACGCCTTCATGCTGGGCGAGGCGGCGGTGGTGGCGCCCTTCCGCTATTTTATCCTGCTTTGGGCGACATTTTACGGATTTGTCCTGTTCGGCGACATCCCCAGCGGCCAGACCCTGCTGGGCGCGGCGATTATCGTCGGATCGGGCCTTTACATCTTCTTCCGGGAGGCGCGGCATGGGTGATCGACTGGCAGGGCGGAGCGCTCTACTCCCGGTGACAGCCGGCGGCATCTTTGCTAAGCGCCAGACGCCGCCGGCGTGATTATTCCGCTGCAACCACCGGCTTTTTCAGGTCGGTGGAATAGCGCAGATGCACCGGCGCATTCGCCTCGTCCGGGCTCTTGAGGTCCAGTTCCTTGGCGATTTCGCGGATCGCCGGGAACACCTCCTGACCCATCAGGCGGATACAGGTGAGCGAGTCTTCCTGACTGACCCTGCCGTCATTGCCCCAGAGGGCCAGGATGCCGGGGCGCGTCTGCTCCAGAATGATCTTGAGTTTGGCGATCACCTGGTCCGGCGTGCCGTAGATGATGCGCATATCGTCGACCTGCTGCTCGAACGTCGTCTGACCGCGCGGGTTCGTCTTCAGGCCGGCCGCAAACTCGACGAAGGCTCGGCGGTTGCTGGGAGACGAATAACCGGATGGCGTCGACCAGACCGGATGCGCCAAGCCTGTGAATTCGCCCTGCATCCATTGGAACTGCCGGGCGTTGCGCTCTGCCTTCTCCTCCGTGTCGGAGATATGGGTCTGGATCAGATAGCCCCGGTTTTCCGGCCCGGCCTCATAGCCGACCTCGGCCGCGATTGAGTCGTAAAAGCCCCAGATCTGCTTGGTTTGCTCGATCGATGTGTTGAGCGCCACATAGGGATAGCGCTGCTTGGCGGCCCAGACGATGGTTTCCTTGCTGATCACGCCCGGCACCCAGATGCGCGGATACGGCTTCTGCAGCGGCACGGCCCAGGGGTTGATGACGCGGTTGGAGTAGTGCTTGCCTTCGTGCCGGATCGGCCCCTCCTCGGTCCAGGCGCGGATCAGGACTTCGTGCGCCTCCTCGAACCGCTCCCGGTTGTAGGCGGGGTTCACGCCGGCGGCCAGCTGCTCCTGCCCGCCACCGCGGACGATGCCGGACACCAGGCGGCCCTTGGAGATCATGTCGATCATCGCCAGCTCTTCGGCCAGCCGCACCGGGTTCTCCGACAGCGGCAGCGGATTGCCGAGCATGACGATCTTGATCTTCTCGGTCACGGCGGCCAGGATGGCGGCAAAAATATTGGCCTTGGCCTGCATGCAGAACGGCGCATTATGGTGTTCGTTCAGCATGATGCCGTCGATCCCCACCTCCTCGGCCAGCTTGTACTGCTCGATGAACTCGTTGTAGAGGCGGCTGCCTTCCTTCGGATCGAAGTGCTTGTTCGAGAACATGAGCGCCGTGGCGCCGAAATCGCGGCCTGCCTGCTCGTCATAGGCGGACATCGGCTGTTCGGTGAAATAGAGCAGATCCATTACGTGTCTCCTTTCGGGCTTAGCCGTTGAGGAAGTTGCCGATCAGGCCGGCGAGTTCATCGGGTTTTTCCATGTCGACCGCGTGGCCTGACCCGGCCACGACCTCTTTCCGTGCGTTCGGCAGGGCGGCGCAGTAGATGTCTGCGCATTCCGCCGGCACGATCCGGTCGTCGTCGCCCCAGACCATCAGCGTCCGGTTCGGCACCGACATCAGCAGGTTCGGCAGGGTGTGGCTGAACATGTAGGGCTTCCAGGCGGTGCGGAAGCACATCTCGCGGCAGATGTCGAAATTCTCCAGCATGTCGCCGTCCGGCTCGCCCCAGATGCGTTCGAACCTGCTGGCGTCGTGGAAGAACATGCGGGCGTAATCCAGATAGCCGTGGATCGCCATGTCGGTGATATAGCCGTTTTTCGGCTGCACCCCCATGGCCCCGACCAGCACGGCCTTGCCGGTGTCGTTCGGGGCCATGGTCATCATCTCCGCCGCGATCCAGCCGCCGAAGCCAAGACCGACCAGATGGGCTTTCTCAATCCCATGAGCGGCCAGATCCATGCGGTACATGGCGGCGATGTCACGGACAGAGCGCATCCACTCCGGCCGCTCGCTGGTCAGGCCCCAGCCGGGATGGATCGGCTGGATGACGCGGTGGCTCTCCGCGAGTTTGTCATAGAATGGCAGGCTTTCCGGCGTGCCGATATCATGGTGCAGCACCAGGACGGGCGCGCCGCTGCCGGCCTCCTTGATCCGCACATTCGTTCCGGCGACCGAGTGGGCCGCCTCCTTCCATTCAACTGGCATTCGGGCATATCCTCGCAATTGTTGGTTTGTGGGCAGCGTCTGCTACGATGGTTTGAGTGTCAATACGCGCATGCGGCGTTTATGCACATAATCAGGAACCCCCGCCCCCCATGCCGCTCCCCCGCCTGCCCGCCCGCTATCTGGAACCGGAGCAGTATGCTCTTTGGTATTGGACGTTTGGCCTGATCGGTGCGGGGCTGGCGCTGCGCGTCTGGCAGGAATGGGCTGCCAGCGGCACACAGTGGTGCAACTGGGATTTTATGTTCCTGACCGGCGTCGCGACCTTCGTCCTCACCGGCATCTACAGCACCGAGCAGGAACGCCGCTTTCACACCATGCTGCGCGAGGCGCGCACCAGCGGCGTGCTCGTTTCCGACAAAACCGCCGACGAATTGGCGGCGGAGATGGACCGGTTCGTCAAACGCGTCGCAAAGATTTCCTGTGGCGGCGTCTTCGTGCTGATGCTGCTGACCCTGTTGGGCGCGACCGCCTACGACGCCATTTCCGGCGCCGCGGGCAATGGCTGCTATTCGTCGAGAGCGCTGACCAGCGCCGCCTGGCGCGCAGAAAACCCTGGCTGTGTTCCAGCGTTGTTGCAGATGCTGGTGGTGATGACCGGTTGCGGCGCGCTGGCCGGCATCCGCCTGGGCCGCGCCGCCGGTTATGGCCTGGCGCTGAACCGGCTGAAGCGCCCGGGCATCCGGCTCGCCCCCCTGCCCGGCCACAGCGATGGCCGTTGCGGTCTGCAACCCTTTGCCCGGTTTCTGACCAGCCAGGCGCTGCTGACCCTGCCGGCGGTGCTCTGGGTGTTCATCTGGTGGTTGATCATCCCCTATTGGGGCCAGGGTGAGGGCTGTATCCCGAACCGCTACGATCACTGGTCGGACCCGTTTATCGTTGTCTGGATCGCGGCGGCAGGGTTCCTTTGGATGGCGTTCGTCTGGCCGCTCTGGCATCTGCACCGCTGGATGACCGCCATCCGCCGGGATGACTTCGATCCGCTTCTGCGCGAGCTGGAATCGCGCATCGCCGAGCGGCACAAGGCGGAGCGGGAGACCGCCGACATCGAAAAACGCGACCGGTTGCGCCGGGAAATCGCCGACCTCTCGAACCGCCATTACGAGGTTCGGCATCTCGCAACCTGGGTGATCGCGCCGGGCGTTCTGCGCCGGCTGTTCATGAGCTACAGCGTCACCGTGTTGTGGCCGCTGGTGCATCAGGTGGCGATCAGCGGCCACGACGCGCCGAAAGGGGCGGCCGAGGCCGTTATTTTGCTGTTTCAGAAAGCGTTTGGCGGTTAAACCCAGTCGCATGCGGCGTTGGGGCGTCTTGAACCCGCAACGTTCCTGGCTTTTATCGCACCGCATCATAACGCCTGTAGAGCGAGCGCTTGTCCATGGCCGATGCTCCCCTGTGCTTCCAAGACATGATCCTGGCGTTGCAGCGCTATTGGGGCACGCAGGGTTGCGCCTTGCTTCAGCCCTACGACATGTGCGTCGGCGCCGGCACCTTCCACCCCGCGACCACCCTGCGCGCGCTGGGGCCGGAGCACTGGAAGGCCGCCTATGTGCAACCCTCCCGCCGCCCGACCGACGGGCGCTATGGCGAAAACCCAAACCGCCTTCAGCACTATTACCAGTTCCAGGTCATCCTGAAGCCGAACCCGGAGGATATCCTCGACCTCTATCTGGGCTCGCTGCGCGCCATTGGCATCGATCCGGACTATCACGACATCCGCTTTGTCGAGGACGACTGGGAAAGCCCGACGCTGGGCGCCTGGGGCCTGGGCTGGGAGGTCTGGTGCGACGGCATGGAGGTGACGCAGTTCACCTATTTCCAGCAAGTGGGCGGCTTCGACTGCAACCCGGTCTCCGGCGAGATCACCTATGGGCTGGAGCGGCTGGCGATGTATATTCAGGGCGTCGAGAACGTCTATGACCTGGATTTCAACGGCGCCGGCATGAGCTATGGCGACGTGTTCCTGCAGAACGAGCGGGAATTCAGTGCCTACAATTTCGAGCACGCGGACACGGAGGTATTGTTTCGCCATTTCGAGGACGCCGAGCGCGAAAGCGCCAAATGCCTGGCGGCCGGCCTGCCGCTGCCCGCCTATGACCAGTGCATCGCCGCCAGCCACACCTTCAACCTGCTGGATGCGCGCGGCGTGATCTCTGTCACCGAGCGGCAGGCCTATATCGGCCGGGTGCGCGCGCTGGCGCGCGGTGCGGCGGCTGGCTGGCTAAAGGCGCGCGGGCATCTGGTTGGGGAGGCTGCGTGATGGGGTATCCGCTGTCCGCCCTCCCATCGCTCTCAGCCGTCATTGCGAGCCGCAGGCGAAGCAACCCAGGAGTGCCGAGCTCCGAGCCCCTTGCGTTGCTCCGTCGCCTACCGCTCCTCGCAATGACGGGGAAAAGAGGGTGCCTCCTCGCAATGACGGTTAGAAAAGAGGGGGCAGCCTGATTGCCTGAACTGCTGATCGAACTCCTTTCGGAGGAAATCCCGGCGCGCATGCAGGCGCGGGCCGCCGCCGACTTTCAGAAACAGGTCGAGGACCGCTTGAAAGATGCGCACCTCGCCTATGAGCGCGCCCATGCCTTTGTCACTCCGCGCCGTCTCGTGGCTGTCGTGGAGGGCCTTGCTGGGCGCCAGCCGGACCGGACGGAGGAGCGCAAGGGCCCGCGCGTCGGTGCGCCGGACAAAGCCGTGGAGGGCTTCCTCCGCGCCGCTGGCCTGACCTCGCTCGACCAATGCGAGCAGCGCACCGTCGGCAAGGCGGAGTTCTGGTTTGCGGTCTCGACCATCGAGGGCCAGGCCACCGCCGCCGTGCTGCCGGAGGTGATCGCCGAGGCGATCCGCGCCCTGCCCTGGCCGAAGTCCATGCGCTGGGCCGACGGCGCCTTCCGCTATGTGCGCCCGTTGCAGCGCATCAATGTCGTCTTCGGCGGTGAGCCTCTGCCCGGCTCGCTCGACCTCGGCGGCAGCCTGGGCGAGCGGGCGTTCGGGGCGGAGACCGAAGGCCACCGCTTCATGGGCCGCGGCCCGATCGCGATCCACGACTTTGCCCAGTACAAGGCCGCTCTGTTCGCCCATAACGTCATCCTCGACCCGGCCGAGCGGAAGGCAAAGATCGCCGCCGGCCTCGAAGCGGCAGCGCAAGCCGAGGGCCTCAGCGTCCGCCCGGACCCGGGCCTGCTGGACGAAGTCACCGGGCTCGTCGAATGGCCGGTGATCCTGGCCGGCTCCATCGATGCGGAGTTCATGGACCTGCCGCCGGAGGTGCTGACCACCTCCATGCGCGAGCACCAAAAATATTTCGCGCTGGAGACACCGGAGGGCGCCCTCGCCCCGCGGTTTGCGCTCGCCGCCAACCGGGAGACGGCAGACGGCGGCAAGGCCGTGATCGCCGGCAACGAGCGGGTGCTGCGCGCCCGCCTCTCCGACGCCAAATTCTTCTGGGATCAGGACCGGCGCCACTCGCTGGCAAGCCGTGTGCCGGCGCTGGAAAATGTGGTGTTCCACGCCCGCCTCGGCACGCTCGGCGCCAGGACCATGCGGATTTCGGCCCTGGCCGGACGGCTGGCCCGTTACATTCCCGATTGCGACGTCAACAAGGCGATGGAGGCCGGCACGCTCGCCAAGGCCGACCTGACCAGCGGCATGGTGGGGGAATTCCCGGAGCTCCAGGGCGTCATGGGCCGCTACTACGCCCGCGGCGAGGGCCTGGACGAGGCCGTCGCCGAAGCCATCGCCGAGCACTACGCGCCGCAAGGCCCGGGCGACGCCTGCCCAAAGGCGCCGGTCTCCGTCGCCGTGGCGCTGGCGGAGAAGATCGACACGCTGGTCGGCTTCTTTGCCATCGACGAAAAGCCCACCGGCTCCCGCGATCCGTTCGCGCTCCGCCGCGCCGCGCTGGGCGTGATCCGGCTGGTGCTGGAAAACGAGCTTCGCCTGCCGCTCCGTGAAGCCTTCCTGTTCGCGCACGAGGCCTATGGCGGCCAGCTTTCCGGCCAGCAGTCCGCCGATGAGACCGCCGGCGCGCTGCTAGACTTCTTTGCCGACCGGCTGAAGGTCCACCTGCGCGAGCAGGGCCTGAAGCACGACCGCGTCGCCGCCGTCTTCAACCGGGAGGCCCAGGACGACCTGGTCCGCCTGATGGCCCAGGTCGCGGCCCTAAGTGCCTTCCTGGAAACCGACGACGGCGCCAACCTGCTGACCGCCTACCGCCGCGCCGCCAACATCATCCAGGCGGAGGAAAAGAAGGACGGCAGCCGCCAGACCGGCAACCCGGACGAAAAGCTGCTGGCAGAGGAGGCGGAAAAGGCGCTCGCCGACGCCCTCAACGCAGCCTCCGCCGGCCTCGAACTGGCGCTGCGGCGGGAGGAGTTCGACGGTGCCATGGGCGCGCTTGCCGACCTGCGCGGCCCGACCGATGCCTTCTTCGACACGGTCACCGTGAATGCCGACGATCCGGCGCTGCGGGCGAACCGGCTGAAATTGCTGGGCGTCATCACCGACACCATGAGCCAAGTCGCCGACTTTTCGGTGATTGAAGGATAGACCGCAACCACCCTATTCCATCATTGCGAGGCGTGGCCGAAGCAATCCAGGTTGGCGCCTCCATCCCTACTGACCCTTCCTGGATTGCTTCGTCGGCTTGCACCGCCTCGCAATGGCGACGTATGATATTGGAGCGATAAGTCACCATGACCCAATGGGTATACAGCTTCGGCAGCAGCAACAGCCAGGGCAATGCCAGCATGCGCAACCTGCTGGGCGGCAAAGGCGCGAACCTGGCGGAGATGAGCAATCTCGGCCTTCCGGTGCCGCCCGGTTTCACCATCACCACCGAGGTCTGCACCCACTATTACGCCAACGGCAAAACCTACCCTGCCGAGTTGCAACAGCAGGTCGACGCCGCGCTCGCCGCTGTCGAGGCTGAGACCGGGCGCAAATTCGGCGACCCCAGCCTGCCGCTGCTGGTCTCTGTCCGCTCCGGCGCGCGCGTCTCCATGCCGGGCATGATGGACACGGTCCTGAACCTCGGCCTGAACGACGAGACCGTGCAGGGCATGGCCGCGGCTGCCGACGCGCGCTTCGCCTGGGACAGCTACCGCCGCTTCATCCAGATGTACGGGGATGTGGTGCTGGGCATCGACCATCACGTGTTCGAGGAAGAGCTGGAAATCCTGAAAGAGGAAAAAGGCGTCTTTCTGGATACCGAGCTTTCGGCCGAAGACCTGCAAAAGCTGGTCGAAACCTACAAGGCCAAAGTCATCGAAGAACTGGACGAGCCCTTCCCGCAAGACCCGCGCCAGCAACTCTGGGGCGCGGTTGGCGCCGTGTTCGCCAGTTGGCAGGTGCCGCGCGCCATCTTCTACCGGCAAATGAACGACATTCCGGAGGAATGGGGCACGGCGGTCAACGTCCAAGCCATGGTCTTCGGCAATATGGGCGACACGTCCGCCACCGGCGTCGCTTTCACGCGCAACCCCTCCACCGGCACGCGTGAGGTTTATGGCGAATATCTGGTCAACGCCCAGGGCGAGGACGTGGTCGCCGGGATCCGCACGCCCCAGCACATCACCATTGCCGCCAAGCAAGCCCATGATTCCCACCTTCCCGCGATGGAGGAGGTGATGCCGGAGGTGTTCCGGCAGTTGATCGGCATCCAGCAGACGCTGGAAACCCACTACCGCGACATGCAGGATATCGAGTTCACGGTCGAGCGCGGCCGGCTCTGGATGCTGCAAACGCGCTCCGGCAAGCGCACCGCCAAGGCAGCGCTGAAAATCGCGGCGAACCTGGTAGACGAAGGCGTGATCTCCAGAGCGGAAGCCGTCAGCCGCATCGAGCCCGCCTCGCTCGACCAATTGTTGCACCCGACACTCGACCCCGATGCGGCGCGCAGCGTGCTGGGGCACGGCCTGCCCGCCTCCCCCGGCGCCGTCTCCGGCGCGGTCGTGTTCTCGGCCGACGAGGCGGAAAAGCGGGCGCAGGGCGGCGAGGACGTGATTCTGGTCCGGATCGAAACCAGCCCGGAAGACATCCATGGCATGCACGCCGCCCGCGGCATCCTCACCAGCCGCGGCGGCATGACCAGCCACGCCGCCGTGGTCGCCCGCGGCATGGGCCGTCCCTGCGTCGCCGGCGCCGGCGATATCCGCATCGACTATGCCGCGCAGCAATTCTATGCCGGCGAGACGGCGGTGAAGGCCGGAGAAACGATCACCCTCGACGGCGGTACTGGCGAGATCATGGCGGGCAAGGTGCCGACGCTCGACCCGGAAGTCTCCGGCGAGTTCGCGCTGATCATGGGTTGGGCCGACGAAATCCGACGCCTTGGCGTGCGCGCCAACGCGGAAACGCCTACCGACGCCGAGACTGCGCGCCAGCTGGGCGCAGAGGGAATCGGCCTCTGCCGCACGGAGCACATGTTCTTCGACGCCGACCGCATCGTCGCCATGCGCGAAATGATCATGGCAGAGGACGAGGCCGGGCGCCGCGCGGCGCTGGCCAAACTGCTGCCGATGCAGCGCCAGGACTTCGCCGACCTGTTCCGCATCATGAAGGGCTATGCGGTCACCATCCGCCTGCTCGACCCGCCATTGCACGAGTTCCTGCCGCACCAGGACCACGAAATCGCCCATCTGGCCGAGGTCATCGGCATCACGCCCGAAGCCGTGCGCCAGCGCGCCGTGCGGCTTGCCGAGTCCAACCCGATGCTGGGCCATCGCGGTTGCCGGCTCGCCATCAGCTATCCGGAAGTGACCGAGATGCAGGCCCGCGGCATTTTTGAAGCGGCGGCAGAGGTTGCCGCCGAAGGAATTGAGGTCCTGCCGGAGGTGATGGTGCCGCTGGTTGCCACCAAACGCGAGTTGGACATCCTGAAGGCCGTGATCGACCGGGTCGCGGGCGAGGTCGCGTCGGAAAAGGGCCGCGAGATCCCCTACATGGTCGGCACCATGATCGAACTGCCGCGCGCGGCGCTCCGCGCCGGTGACATTGCCGAAAGCGCCGAGTTCTTCAGCTTCGGCACCAATGACCTGACCCAGACAACCTACGGCATCAGCCGCGACGACGCCGGCAGCTTTATGGAGGCCTACCAGCGCCAGGGCATCTTCGAACGCGACCCGTTCGTGGGCCTCGACCAGGATGGCGTTGGCGAACTGGTCCAGATCGGCGCCGAGCGCGGCCGCGCAACGCGGGAGGGCCTGAAGCTGGGCATTTGCGGCGAACACGGTGGCGACCCGGCGAGCGTGCATTTCTGCCACCGGGTAGGCCTGGACTATGTCTCGTGCAGCCCCTACCGCGTGCCCATCGCCCGACTGGCGGCCGCCCAGGCAGCGATAGCCGCACAGAAGGGGTGAGTTAGAGCGCGGCGGCTCCGAACGACACCCACCCTAATCCTCCGGCAGGGCCGGCACCGGGATTGGCCCCTCAAGGCGGCCATGAACGAACTGGTCGACGAGTGGGTCGCCGCTCTCCATCAATCCGGCCGAGGGGCCTGTCCAAGCGATCTTCCCCTCGTACAGCATCGCCACCCGGTCGCCGATGCGGCGGGCGCTGGCGATGTTATGGGTGATGGTGATCGCGGCCGCCCCCAGGTCGTCGATGGTGGAGCGGATCAGGCCATCGATCTGGCGGCCGACCAACGCATCCAGACCGGTGGTCGGCTCGTCGAACAGCAGCACATCCGGCTCGCCGGCAATCGCACGGGCAAGCCCGATGCGCTTTTGCGCGCCGGTGGAAAGGCCACCCGGCAATTCTGCCGCAATGCCCTCGTCAAGGCCGACGCGCTCCAGCCAGCCTGCCGCCGCCTTGCGGGCCTCGCGCCGCGAAATGCCGCCAAAGCGCAGGGGCGCAAACATGACATTTTCCCAAACCGGCAGGCTGTCGAGCAAGGCGGCGTGCTGGAACAGCATGCCGAAGCGCTGGTTGAGCGCGTCGCGCGCCCGGCCTGACCGACCAACGAGGCTCTCGCCATCGAGGGTGAGCGTGCCGGCATCGGGCATGATGAACCCCATCAGGCACTTGATCGTCACCGACTTGCCAGAGCCGGAGCCGCCGATGATCACCAGCGACTCGCCTTTCTCGACGGTCAGGTCGACGCCCCGCAGCACATGGTTGCGGCCGAAGCTTTTGACGAGGCCCTGAACCGCCAGCATCGCTGCCTGCTATTTCGAGAAGAAAAGCTCTGTCACGAAATAATTCGCGATCAGAATGAGAATGGCAGATGATACCACCGCCTGCGTCGTTGCCCGGCCGACACCCTGGGCGCCGCCGGTGGAGTGATAGCCGTGATAGCAGCCCATCAGCGTCACGATGAAACCATAGACGGCGGCCTTGGTCAGGCCGCTGACCACGTCCTCGGTCTCCAACACGTCCCAGGTCTGGGTCAGGTAATTGCTGGCGTTGAAGCCCAGTTTGGAGACGCCGACGATATAGCCGCCAAACACGCCGATAATATCGCCGACCAGCACGAGTACCGGCATCATCAACAAGCCGGCAACGATGCGTGGCGCCACCAGATAGCTGTAGGGATTGGTCGACAAGGCCTCCAGCGCATCGATCTGCTCGGTCACCCGCATGGTGCCGATCTCGGCAGCCATGGCCGCACCGATGCGGCCCGCCACCATCAGGCCGGCCAACACCGGCGCCAACTCGCGGGTGATCGACAGGACGACGACCATAGCCACCGCGCCTTCCGCCGAAAACCGTGAGAATCCGGAATAGCTCTGCAGGGCCAGGACCATGCCGCTGAACAGCGTCGTCAGCGCCACCACCGGCAAGGAAAGATAACCGATTTCGACCATGTGGCGGGCGTAGTTGCGCCAGAAGAAGGGTGGGCGCACCGCATGCGCCAGCCCGGTCAGCGCGAACAGAGTCACGCGGCCAATGGCTTCGAACAGGCTGAGAGTCACACGGCCAAGTGCGGCCAACGGGTTGATCAAGGCGCCGGTCCTGCAGGCAGATAGGTTCGGGCGAAACGCGCGCCCAGGCTGGTCAGCACTTCATAGCCGATCGTGCCGGCCTTGTCTGCCAACATGTCTGCCGGCTGGTTGGGGCCGATGATCTCGGCCCAGTCGCCCGGCTGTGGTTTTGGGGCAAGACGGGAGACATCGACGATGATCGAATCCATCGAAACCCGCCCGACCACCGGCGCGGCATCGCCGCCGAAATGCACAAAGCCGCGGCCGGACAGCGCGCGCAGAAACCCATCCGCATAGCCGAGCCCGACGGTGGCCAGTGTCTGGCCGGGCCGCACGTCCTCTGCGGCACCATAGCCCGCAGAGGCGTGGGCAGAGACCTCGCGGACTTGCAGGACCTGCGCGTCCAGCCGCACAACCGGCTGCATCGGATTGGCGGCGTGCCGTTTCGGGTTCAAGCCATAAAGCGCCATGCCGGGCCGCACCAGGTCGCCGCGATAGTCTGCCCCCAGGAATATCGCCGGCGAGTTGCCGAGGCTGAGCGGCAGGCCAGCGGCCTTGGCAGCTGCCCGGGCTGCATCGCGCTGCCGGGCATTCAGCGGATGGTCGCGGTCGTCGGCGCAGGCGAAATGGCTCATCACGCCGCGAATGCCGTATTCCCGCCAGCCAGGGTTTTCCGCCAAAAGCGCCTGCCATTCCGCCGGCGAAAGACCAAGGCGATGCATGCCGGTGTCGATATGGAGCCATGCCCCGGCCGGCGCGCCTCTCCGCCGCCAGGCCGCGACGTCACCCGGATGGTTGAGGACCGGGGTGATGCGATGGCTGGTGAGGTCTCGGACATGCGGCTCCACCCGGTCGCTCAACATGGCGATGGCGGCATCCGGCAATTGCAGGCGCAGCGCCACCGCCTCCTCCAGCGTCGCAACGAAAAAGGTGCGGCATCCGGCATCGGCCAGCGCACGGACAACGGGTGCCGCGCCGAGCCCGTAGGCATCCGCCTTGACCACGGCGGCGCATTCGGCTGGCGCCACAGTCTGGCGCAGCAACCGCCAGTTGGCCGCAACCGCGGCCAGGTCAATGGTCAGACGGGCGAGGGGCACGGCTCAATAAAACCCATCGTCCTCGCTGCCATCCGAGACGAAGTCGCGGAAGCGGGTGAAGGCGCCGTCAAAGAACAGCTTCACCCGGTCGGTCGGGCCGTGACGCTGCTTGGCGATGATGATCTCGGCCATATTGTGCACGCGGTCCATGTCCTGCTGCCATTTCTCGTGCGCGTCGGTGCCGGGGTCCGGTTCCTTGCGGCCCAGATAGTATTCCTCGCGGTAGATGAACATCACCACGTCGGCGTCCTGCTCGATCGAGCCGGATTCGCGCAGGTCGGAGAGTTGCGGGCGCTTGTCCTCGCGCTGCTCCACCTGGCGGGAGAGCTGGGAGAGCGCAATGATCGGCACGTTCAATTCCTTGGCCACCGATTTCAGGCCGCGGGTAATTTCCGAGATTTCCTGCACGCGTCCTTCGCCGCGCGAGCCGGGCGAACCTTGCATAAGTTGCAGATAGTCGACCACGATCAGGTCGAGCGCGCCGTGGGTGCGCAACAATCGCCGGGCGCGGGTGCGCAGGTTGGCCACCGTAATGGCCGGCGTGTCATCGATGAACAGCGAAAGCGAGTTCAGCTTCTGGCTGGCCGCAAACACCGCCTCGAACTGCTGCTGGTCGATGGCGCCGCGGCGGATGGCGTCCGACGGCACCTCCGACTGTTCGCCGAGGATACGCAGCGCCAATTGTTCTGCCGACATTTCCAGCGAGAAAACGGCGACGTTGTGCCCCTGGCGCTCGATCAAACTGCCGGCCTCGTCCCGCTCCGCGCTGTGGGAGGCGGCGGCGTTGAAGGCGATGTTGGTGGCGAACGCGGTCTTGCCCATGGCGGGACGGGCGGCGAGGATGATCAGGTCCGACTTCTGCAGGCCGCCCAGCAGCCGGTCCATGTCGCGGAAGCCGCTGGTGATGCCGGTCAGCCGCCCCTCGCGCTGATAGGCGGCCTCCACCATGCGCAGTGTCTCTTTCAGCGTGTGGCCGAAAGCTTTCAGGTCGCCGCGGGCGTCGCCGGACGATGCAAGGTTGAACAATTGGTGTTCTGCCGCCTCGATCTGCTCGGCGGCGGAGAATTCGTTGTCCGGGCGGAAGGCATCGTTGACCACCTCCTCGCCGATGCCGATCAGGGCGCGGCGCAGATAAAGGTCATAGACCAGTTGGCCATAATGCTTGGGATCGATGATGGTAAGCGCGTTCGCCGCCAGCTCCGCCAGATACTGCACGCCCCCCAGTTCGGCGAGGCTTTCTTCCTGGCTCAGCACGTGCTTCAGCGTGCGCGCGTCGGCGGTGCCGCCGCTTTCGACGACGCGCTTCAGCGCCGCGAAGATTTTCTGGTGCGCCGGGTCGGCAAAATGCTCCGGCAGCAGAAAGTCGCCGACCTTGTCGAAGGCGGTGTTGTTGGCCAGCAGCGTGCCGAGCAGCGTCATCTCCGCATCGAAATTGGCGGGCGGTTCGCGGCTCGGCGCGCCGAAGCCCGGCGTGTCGGCGAAAGGAAGAGCAGTGGCTGTCGTCATGAGCGCCAGCTTACTCCACCCCCTCGCCAAACTATAGCGTCGCCGTCAGGCGCACGGGCTGTGAATCATGGGGATCACGGGCGCCGATCACAGGATCCGCTTCAGAATGCCACCAAGTTCCTGGCCCAACGCCGCATCGGCCTGCTGCCCGACGATTTCGGCGGCAGCGTCGGCGAACTGGCCGGCCTTGGCGCCCAGCAGGACCTTTAGCCCGTGCGCTCCCGAATCGGGGGTGCCGCTGACCAAGCCGGCCGACTCGCCCGCCAAGCCCATGCCGCCGCCGCCGCTGCCCGCGCCCTCCACATTGCCCAGGTCGCCGATGCGGGCCTCCAGCGCGCCCGCCAGCTCGCCGGCGTCGTTCTCGTGCAGCGCTTCCAGCATCATCGCCAGGCTCTGCCGAGCCAACGCATGGTCGATGGCCATACGTTTCGCCAGGGCATCAATCAAATCGTCCAACATAATCCCGGTCCTTTGTCCAGTTTCGCCCGACAATCCCGCCGCCCCGCCTCTTGTGGGCCTCGGGGCATTTGCTTGCTGATTAAAGTATCCCCGGCCCGGGCTTTACACGTTGATCCATGTCATATCGACCGCAAAAGCACCGCCGCTTGACAGAGCCGGTTGCCCGTGGCCTTTGAGCCCCTTCCCATTGCCGCAGAGGATTCGCCCATGACCGCGTTCCTAACCGAAGCCGAATTCGCCGCACTGCGTGCGCTCGACACCCCCACCGTCTGCAACGCTTTGGAGGAAATCGACGACAAGTTCCGCGATTCGGGCTTCACCACCCGCCCGCTGGTCTGCCCGTTCCCCGATCTGCCGCCGATCGTCGGCTATGCCCGCACCGCCACCTGCCGCAGCGTCCACCCCGGCACCCGCACCGGCCAGGCCGGCACGGATTTCCGTGTCTCCTATTACGCCTATGTCAACGAGGGCAACGAGCCGAAAATCTCGGTGATCCAGGATCTGGACGGCCCCCATGTCGGCCATGGCGCCTTCTGGGGCGAGGTGCAGTCGAACGTGCACAAGGCGCTGGGCTGCCTGGGCGTCGTCACTGACGGCTGCATCCGGGATATTCCGGACTGGGCGGATGGCTTCCAGGCGCTGGCCGGCTCGATCAAGCCGAGCCACGCCCATGTGCATGCCGTCGATTTCGGCTGCCAGGTGATGATTTCCGGCATGATCGTCAACCACGGCGACCTGATCCATGCGGACCGGCACGGCGCCGTCGTCATCCCGCTGGATGTCGCCCGCGAAGTGCCGGCCGCCGCTGCCCGCATCGCGGCCAAGGAAAAGGTCATTCTCGACATCGCCAAAGGCCCGGATTTCTCGTTCGAGAAGCTGCGCACCGCCATGTTGGGCCCGAAGGACATTCACTGATGGCACTTCCCCGCGGCGTTCTGGCGGCAGCGGTGGCGATGATCGGCCTGATCGTCGCCTCCAACATCCTGGTTCAGTATCCGCTGAACGACTGGCTGACCTGGGGCGCACTGCTATTCCCGGTCTGCTTTCTGGTGACGGACCTGACAAACCGCAGCCACGGCGCATCGGCGACCCGCAAGATGGTGCTGATCGCGTTTCCCGTGGCCGTCGTCATGTCCATGCTGCTTGCCACGCCGCGGATCGGCCTGGCCTCCGGCGCGGCCTTTCTGGTCGGCCAGATGCTGGACGTCGCCGTGTTCGACCGCCTGCGGCGGATGACGTGGTGGCAGGCGCCGCTGGCCTCCTCCGTACTGGCCTCGGCAGTGGATACGGCGCTGTTCTTCAGCCTGGCCTTTTATGCGACGCCGGTGCCGTGGGTGACGCTGGGGGTTGGCGATTTCGGCGTGAAGGTGGCGATGGCGCTCGCCATGCTGATCCCGTTCCGGGTGCTGATGCCAAGCCTGCGGGCGGCCTAAATCACCGGGCCAAACAGTTGCCGCAGGCGGGCCGTTAATATTTCCCCCTTGCTTCCGCCGCTATTGCGCCAATAAAATGCCTCAATTGGTTGGGGATGCATTTCCCTGGCAGGCGGGGCAGGCGACGACGTGGGTCGCCATTTGGACTGGGGGATGGCCAATGCGAGGGTTATTGATCGGCAGCGCACTTTGCCTGTCGCTGCAGGCGTGCATCGCACCGATGATTGCGCCCGAAGCTTTGTTGCTGGTGAATTTGATGCCGAAGCCCGGCGACATGGAGTTTCGGCTGAAAGGCCCGAACGGCCTTGCCGCCTTCAAGAAAACCGCGCCGTTGAACGGCTGCAAGGTTTCGGTAACCCGAAAGACTTACCTGCGCAGCCATTGCGACGACATCGGTATTCGCGTCGAATTGCATATCATCAATTCTGAAGAGGTGATGGTCAAAGGAAAAGCCGGCGCAGAGGCCGGCACAGCCGGATTCCTGTTCGGCGACATGGAAAAACGAACCGAAGCCATTGCCCGCGATATGGAAGACGAGGGCATGAGAATCACCTATCGGCACCGACATATGAAGCTCTAGGGCGGAGCCGCCCTCAAGTCGCGCCGACCGTCGCTCTATTCTGCCGCCCGTTCGGTCTGACCCGTCACCGCCTCAGCTCTGCGCCGCTCCGACGCCCGCAGCTTTTCGCTCTCGCTCTTCAACTGCCCGCAGGCGGCCAGGATGTCCTGGCCGCGCGGGTGGCGGACCGGAGCCGACAGGTTCTGCTCGCTCAGATAGTCGGCAAAGCGGCGGATGGCGTTGTTCGAAGAGCACTCGAACACGCTGCCGGGCCACGGGTTGAAGGGGATCAGGTTGATCTTGGACGGAATGCCCCGCAGCAATTCCACCATCGCCCTGGCGTCGGCCAGCGAGTCGTTCACGCCCTTCAGCATGACGTATTCGAACGTGATCCGCCGCGCGTTGCTGAGCCCCGGATAATCCCGGCAGGCCTGCATCAACTGCTCCAGCGGGTATTTCTTGTTGATCGGCACCAGGTCGTCCCGCAGATCGTCGCGCACGGCGTGCAGCGAGATCGCCAGGTTCAGGCCCAATTCCTCCCCAACCCGCCCGATCATCGGCACGACGCCGGCGGTCGACAGCGTAATGCGGCGTTTGGAGATCGCCAGCCCCTCGCCATCCATGGCGATGCGCATGGCCTTGGCGACGTTGTCGTAGTTATAAAGCGGCTCGCCCATGCCCATCAGCACGATGTTGGTGAGCGACCGGTCATGCTCCGGCGCCGGCCATTCGTCGAAGGCATCGCGGGCCAGCATGACCTGGCCCACAATCTCCGGTGCCGCCAGATTGCGCACCCACCGCTGGGTGCCGGTGTGGCAGAACTTGCAGTTCAGCGTGCAGCCGACCTGGCTGGAAACGCAAAGCGTGCCGCGGTCGGTCTCCGGAATGTGGACGCTCTCCACCTCCTTGCCGTCCGGAAAGCGCAGCAGCCATTTCTGCGTGCCGTCAGTGGATTGCTGGTGCAGGGAGACCTGAGGCCGCTCGATCGCGAAATGCTCTGCCAGCACCGCGCGCACCGCCTTCGCCAGATTGGTCATCTGGTCAAAATCGGTGGCACCGCGCTGATAGATCCACTGCCAGACCTGACGCAAGCGAAAGCCCTCAACGCCGTGCGGCGCGAGCGCTTCGGCCAATTCCTGGCGGTCTAGCCCGACCAGATTGGTGCGGGCTTCGGCAACGGCGACGGAAGGCGGCGCGATCACGCTCACTTGCGGCCGCACTCCGCGTCGATCTTGTTGAGCGCAGCCGTCACGCCCGAAAGCGAATAGGTATCCGTGGTCAGCGTGCCGCGATTGGAGGTCGCCTTCACGACCATGCGCGCCCCCGCCTTCATGGCCGCGACCAGCTCGGCTTCCTTCTCCTGATAGGCCCAGGCCGCGTCGCCGTCGGTGTAGAACTTGAACACGTCATTCCCGCGACTTGACGTGACGGTGGCTGTCGGCTCGCTACCCTCCCGGTAGGTGTAGCCGGTGATGATGCTGACCTCGCCAAACACCTTGCCCTGCGGCCGGTGGGTCACCAGCAGATAGATATCGCCACGCTGGGTATAGTCGCCTTCCGCCTTCTTCGGCTCGCTCACGGCATAGCAGATCTTGCCGCCCGGATCGTCGAACGTGTAGGCCGTCCAATCCCTGTATTTGCCGACCTGTATCGGCTCGGCAGCCATGCTGGCCACCGGCAACACCATCGCGGCCAGCGCCACGCCCATCGCATTCATTCGCATCCGTTTCCCTCAGTTCCGCCGGTCACATGCTTGCACCATCATCGAGGGGAAAATGGCTAGCGGACCATAATGAAATTATACAGACAGGCCAAGGCCCTGCCCCGAAGGATCGCACCACGGCACGTTGCCAGTGGCCCCCAACTGTGCTTTTTCGTGGCACCAAAGCAGCAGGAGGAACCGCTTATGCGCGCCGTCTGGGTGGAAGATTGGAAGCCGTTCGAGGAATTGCAACTGCGTGAGGTGCCGCGGCCCGATCTTGGGCCCCGCCGCCTGCGCATCGCCGTGCAGGCGGCGGGCGTCAGCTTCGCCACCAGCCTCGTGGTGCAGGGCAAATACCAGCGCAAGCCGCCCCGCCCCTTCGCGCCCGGCACCGAGGTCGCCGGCATTGTCACGGAAGCTGGCGCGGAGGTGACGAAGTTCCGCCCTGGCGACCGGGTCTGCGCGATGCTCGATTGGGGCGGTCTTGCGGAAGAAGCCGCCTCGCTGGAGGTGAACACCTACAAAATCCCGGATTCCCTGCCATTTCCGGAAGCGATCAGCTTCACAAACTCCTACGGCACTTCGGCAGCCGCTTTCACCTGGCCGCATCTGCTGGACGTGCAGCAGGGCGATTGGCTGCTGGTGCATGGCGCGGCTGGCGGCGTCGGCATCGCCGCCGTGGAGATCGGCAAGATCCTGGGCGCCACCGTCATCGCAACCGCGAGTTCGCAGGAAAAGCTGGACCTGGTGCGGGCACACGGGGCGGACCATGCCATCAACTACCGAAAGCAGGACTTCCGCGAGGCCGTGCTGGAGCTCACGAGCGGACGCGGCGTCGACAAGGTTTACGATCCGGTCGGCGGCGAGGTGTTCGCCCAATCGCTGCGCTGCATGGCGCCGGAAGGCCGCATCTGCCCGGTGGGCTTTGCCGGCGGCACGATCCAGCAAATTCCAGCGAATCTGCTGCTGGTCAAGAATCTCACCGTCTGCGGCCTGAACATGGGCTATTACGCCGGCTGGTCGCCGGACGACGTGCGCTACGAGTACGAAGGCCGCATCCGCGGGCTGATGACCCAGCTGTTCGACTGGTACGAAGCGGGACAGATCCAGCCCGTCTCCGGCACGGTCTACCCGCTGGAGCGGTTTCAGGAGGCCATGGCCGACGTGCTGGGCCGCAAATCGCTCGGCCGCGTCGCCCTGGTGATGGGAGAGGAGGCGAAGCGCCGCGGGTGGTCATAGGCGCAGGCGGGGGCAGGCGGGGGCAGCCCCTGATCGCGCTCACATGAAATCATAGCCTTTTTCCGCCAGCTCCGAGCGGAGCTTTTGGCGGGGCTGAGGTGCGAACTTCGCCACCAGTTCCGCCGTCCAGGAATCGTCGTTGGTCTGGCGGCCCTGGCTGCGGTAATGCTCGGCCAGTTGCCTGTCATAGGCTGCCAGAGTGTCTTCCATGGAGACGCCGCCGGGGTGATTGCCGAAGCGCTCCAGATGCACCATACCCTCGTAAGGCATGCGTGGCTTTTGCGGCGGCACTTCCTTCGGCCATCCCAGCACCATCCCGAACACGCAATAGACCCGGTTCGGCAGGCCCAGAATCTTGGCTGTCTCCAGGGCGTTGTTGCGGATCGCACCGATCATCACGCCCTTAATGCCCAGCGACTCTGCCGCCAGCGAGGCGGACATGCCGACCAGTGCCGCATCCACCGAGGTAACGAGGCCCATCTCAAGATTGTTGTCTTCGATGCTTTCCTTGTAGGTGTGCATGGCATGCTCGATCCGGGTCATGTCCGCACAAAACGCCAGGAACACCGGCGCGTTCGCCACATGCTTCTGGTTGCCGGTCACCGGCGCCAGCTTGGCGAGCGTATCCTTGTCACGCACGACGACGACGCTGTAGGACTGGATGTTGGAGGAGGTCGGTGCCCGGAATGCGGCACGCAGGACCGCCTCCACATGGGCATCGTCCACCGGCCGGTCGGTGTAGCTGCGCACACTGACGCGGTTCTGCAGCAATTGAATGGTCTCGGTCGTCGGCAGACCGCGTTCGTCGAAAAAATTCATGAGGGCTCGCCCTGTCTGGAGATCGGAGACTGTCTGGAGATCGGAGACTGTCTGGAGATCGGACTGTCTGGAGATCGGACTGTCTGGAGATCGGAATTCGACCGTCTCTTACCGTGAGCCGCCCGGTTTTGCATCACCCCTGTCAGGCAACGGTCTTTTTCGCCCGCTCGATCGCCTCGACAATCAGCCGTCGGGCATGGCTGGCATCGAGCCAGCCGCCGATCTTCACCCACTTGCCGGGCTCCAAATCCTTGTAATGCTCGAAAAAGTGCTGAATCTGCTGGAGGGTGATGTCCGGCAGATTGTCGTAATTGCGCACGCCATCGTAGCGCTTGGTCAGGTGCGGCGAGGGCACGGCGATGATTTTCTCATCCGTACCGCCATCGTCCTCCATCAGCAGAGCGCCGATGGGGGTGACATTGATGACGCAGCCCGGCACCAGCGGTCGCGTGTTGCAGACCAGCACGTCCACCGGGTCGCCATCGTCGGACAGCGTGTGCGGCACGAAGCCGTAATTGCCGGGATAGGTCATCGGCGTGTGCAGGAAGCGGTCGACGACCAGCACGCCGGCGTCCTTGTCCAACTCATACTTGATCGGCTGGCCCCCGACCGGCACCTCGACGATGACGTTCACGTCTTCCGGCGGGTTGTTGCCGATGGCAATGGCTTCGATGCGCATGGGAGGGGTGCCTTCGAGGGATAGTACTGCAACACACAATATCAGGGACGAAACGGCGCAAGGGAATGAGACTTTCGCCTCTGCGCGCGCGCCCTTGCCCCCCCCAAATCCGTCATGCGATTGCAACAACGGGCGGATGGAGCGGTCTAATCGTCTTTTCGCCCGTCGGGAAAGCGCGTGCCTTTTACCGCGCCCGGCTTTCCTGCAACGAAGTCGTTTTTCAGGTAGTGCACCACGTCATCGCTGGAAAGCACTTTCGCAACGGTGCTGTTGGCCACCTCCAGCGCGATCTTCTGGTTCGCCGTTGCTGTGGCGACCGCATCGCTGACGACGACAACGTCATACCCTCTGGAGTTGCCGGCATAGGCTGTGCTCAGGATGCATTCGTCCGTCCACAGTCCGACGATGACGACCGTATCGATTGCATGAGCCTTGAGCTTTTTGTCCAGGTGCGATTCACCATCGTCGTCGAACGTCCAGAACATATCCAGGTGTTTGCCATGGTAAAACCAGCCGTCTGCGATTTCCTCGTCCGTGGGGCGGATTTCCGCCAACGGCCTCATGCCGGCGGCGCCCTCAAAGACATAGGCTGCGTTCTCCGGCTTGTCCGGATTCAAGCCTCTGGGGCCATACCAGCGATCCATCGCGTTGGAGATGCCGTCGGCGAAATGGCGGGTCCAGGCGCTCCAGGCAATGCAGACGCCGTCGTTGTCGGATCGCGCCTCCCGGAAAGCGTTTAGAATCTTCACGACATTGGGCAGAATGCCGCCAGCATATGGCCGGTACTCTTCCTGACAATCATCCACCAGCAACGCGATCCGGCGCGGGCGGTCTTTCAGGTCCCACGACGCCCAAAAGGCCAAAGGCATGTCATTCGGGCCTCCCGGTGTCCGGCTGTGATTGGGCATCGGCTCTGTCGCGATCTCCATGTCGCGATGCATGCGAGGTTGCGCGAGCGCCTCTCTCAACGTTGGGATGTGAGTGTCGTCTGTCGTCATCACTACACTCCTTCTTGCGTTCAGACCGTAGCACCGGGCCTCGACCTGACGCGGCACTCGGTCGCGCCGGCATTGCCCCAATCTTCAACCAATTCACCGAGGACGCCCGCACCGGCGCCGTTCTCATTCCAGCGCCAATAACGTGCATGTGTTGTTCGGATCGCGCTTTGGCAAGGCCCCACCGCCCCCGAGTTGGGCGGTGGGACGGCCAGAGTCAGATATCTTCCGGCCGCACCTCATTCTCCAGCGGCTCGCCCTTCAGGTAACGGGGGAAGTTGTCCAGGAACAACTCGCGCCACCGCGACAGGCCGCCAGAGCCGGCAAACGAGGTGTGCGGCGTCAGCCAGATTTTCGGATGGCTCCACAGCCGGTCCCGGGCCGGCAAAGGCTCGGTGTGGAACACGTCCAGCACGGCATGCTCGGCCTTGCCGGAGTCCAGCGCACCGATCAGTGCTGCATCGTCGATGATCGGGCCACGGGCGATGTTGACCAGGGTCGCGCCCGGCTTCAGCGCCGCGAAGAAATCCTCGCCAAGTGCGCCCCGCGTCCGATCGTTCAGCGGGCAGGCGACGACCACCACGTCGGCGTCGGCAGCGTACCGCGTCAGGTCGGCGAGCGTGCCGGCCCGATCCACGGTCTCGCTCGTCTGCGGCGAGCGGCGCAGCACGGTGGTAGAAGCGCCAAACGCCTTTGCCTTCTTCGCGACCTCGCGGCCGATGGGGCCGAAGCCCAGGATCAGCCACTCGGTGCGCCAGATCTCGCGAAAGGGCGTCGTCGCCCATTTCTTTTCTGCCTGCTGGGCGCGCTGGGTCTGGATCGGCTGAAACAGCGAGAGCACCTGGCCGAACACATACTCGCTGATGGCGACGGCCTGGGCGCTGGAATTGCAGATGCGCGTGCCGCGGGCGGCGATTTTCTTGTAGACCGGATCGTCGAGGCCGGCGTTGAAGGTCTGCAGTACGTCCAGGCGTTTGAACCGCTGTGCCATATCGAAGGCCACCGCCTGCGCCCGGTCGCGGCTGATGCGCTGGGAAAACCAGCAATAATCGACCTCCGTCTCCTCCGGCGTGATTTCGGTTGCGCCGCGGTGGAGCCTGCCCTCGGCGTCGAAGGTGACGATATCGAGGTCGCCCGCAAGAGCGTCCAATTCGGCGCGGACATCGTCGAGGGCGGTGATGTAGAGCGCGAGCGTGGTGACCATGGGAGTTCCTGAGAGCGCAGCGATCATTGCCATTGCTATAGGCCGGATCGCAGGGCCCCGCAAACAGCCGAATTTGGCGTTCCGTCTGCGCGCCGCTATGGTCCCGCCATCCAAAACAATGGGAAGGAGCCGTCATGGCGGACCAACGCCGGGGAATTGCCCTGACTCCGATGGAAACACGCCGCGAGGTCATCGTGGCGATGGCCGTTCTGGCCGATGAACTCGGCTACGAACTGTTCAGCGTTCCGGAGGGCTGGGGCTTCGACTCGACCCTGGTCCTGACCGAGATCGCGCTGAAGACCAAGCAAATCGCCTTAATGTCCGGCATTCTCTCGGTCTGGGGCCGCACCGCCGGCACCATCGCCATGAGCGCGGCGACGCTGGCCGACATCAGCGGCGGCCGCCATGTGTTGGGCCTGGGGGCCAGCACAAAGGCGCTGGTGGAGGGCTTTCACGGCATCCCGTTCGAAAAGCCGACCCGCCGCTTTCGCCAGACCGTGCGTGCCGTGCGCCAGATCCTGAATGGCGAGCGCGCGCCGGTGCCGGACGAGGTGGAGGCCCGGCCCCTGAAGCTCGGCCAGCCGCCCAGGCCGGACCTGCCGATCTACCTCGCCGGCCTCGGCCCGCAGAGCGTCCGTGCGGCGGCACAACTGGCGGAAGGCTGGTTCCCCTATCTGGTGGCACGCGACCGCTTCCAGACCTGGGTCCCGGACCTGCTGCGCATCCGCCGCCGAGCCGGGCGGGCGGACGATCCGTTCACGGTGGTCGCCGGCCCGAATGTCTCGGTCAATGCCGATGCGGACGCCGCCCGGCAGGTCGTGGCGGCCAATCTGGCATGGTATGTCTGCGCCATGGGCGATGCCTACGCCAATTCCCTGACCAACCAGGGCTATGGCGCGGAGGTCGAGGCGATCAGGGCCGCCAACCCCAAGCTGAATCCCTCCAACGGCATTGTGCCGGAGGAAGCCGGGCACCTGCTCGACCAACTCGCGGCCTACGGCCCGCCGGACAAGGTGGCCACCATGGTCGAAGCCTGGGACGAAGCGGTGGACATCAACGCCGTCGGGATCCCGCCCGGCCTGCCCTGGGACCAAATCGAAGCGGCGATCCGGGCGGCAGCGCCGCGGTAACCGGGCGGGACGTCGCGGCCCGATGCGCCGGAATCCCGGAATGAGGGCGGACATGCCCGTTCAACCGGAACGGCACCCGCAGCCTAGTGGTTCGATCGAGCCACTAGGCTGCGGGCCGCTCCAACCCATAGTGCTCGCGCAACGTTCGGCCGGTGTATTCGGTGCGAAACAGGCCGCGTTTTTGCAGGATCGGGATCACCTCTTCGGCAAACACGTCCAGCATGGCCGGCAACACCGGCGGCATGACGTTGAAGCCGTCGGCGCAGCCCTCCACCACCCATTTCTGCATGAAGTCCGCCGCCTGCTCCGGCGTGCCGGCGAAGATGTAGTGGCCGCGCGCACCCGCCAGCGTCGCCAGCAGCGCCCGGAGCGTCGGCCGCTCGCGCTTCACCAACCCGATGATCACCTCGGTCCGGCTGCGCGCTGCCTGCACCGTCTCCGGGTCGGGGAAATCGTCCGGCGACAAGGGCGTATCCAGCGGCAGGCGGCTGAAATCGTAGCCGCCGAACCGCCCGGAAAGCCGTTTCCGCCCGACCTCCACATCCGTCAGCGCGTTCAACTCGTCTCTGTATTTGATCGCCGCCTCCTCGGTCGAGGCAATCGCCGGCGAGAAGCCCGGCAGAACCAGCGCCTGGTCCTCGCGCCGGCCGACGCTGCGCACGCGCGCCTTGACGTCCTTGTAGAAATCCCGCGCGGTGGTCTGTTCCAGGTGGGCGGTGAACAGGGCCTCGGCATGCCGGGCCGCGAAGTCCCTGCCGGTATCGGACGAGCCCGCCTGCACCAGCACCGGCCGGCCCTGCGGCGAACGCGGCAGGTTCAGCGGCCCTTGCACACTGTAATATTCGCCGCGATGGCCGACGGCACGGATCTTGCCGGTATCCGCATATTCGCCGGTCTCGCGGTTGTCGAGCACCGCGCCATCGCCCCAACTGTCCCAGAGCGCCTTGACCACCGCCATGAACTCCTCGGCTCGGACATAGCGCTCCGCATGGGTGATTTGGGTGTCGTCGCCGAAATTCCTGGCAGCCCCCACGCTCCATGAGGTGACGATGTTCCAGGCCGCGCGGCCGTTGGAAATGTGGTCCAGCGAGCCGAATTGGCGCGCCAGGTTGAACGGCTCGGTGTAGGTGGTCGAGCAGGTGCCGATCAGGCCGATGCGCTGGGTCGCCATCGCCACCGCGGTCAGCGTGGTGATCGGCTCCAGCCACGAGCGCGCCGCCTGGCCGGCATCGTCGGCCAGCGCCAACTGATCGGCGAGGAAGACCGAGTCGAAATGCGCCTTCTCCGCCCGCTGCGCCAGGTCGGCATAATAGCGGATATCGGTCAGCGCCAGCGGCGTGGCATCCGGATGGCGCCAACTCGCTTCGTGATGGCCGCGGGAATGGATGAAGAGGTTGAGGTGGAGTTGCTTGCTCATTGCTGCGCTTTTGGCTCAATAGAAGACTTCAGGCGGCTCGCCCAGCAGGATTTCGCCCACAGCGGCCCAGTGTGCGGTGCGAGCCTGGATTTGCTGGCTCGCGGTGTGCAGGTCGCGGTAACGCCGCTCGAACGGCGAGCCCGGAAAGATAGCGCTGACGCCGGCGGCATGGTGCGCCCAATTCCCCACTTCGATCGCCGACTGGATGGCGTTGGTGCAACAGAGCCGCACGCGTGCGCGCTCGTCAATCGGGATTGCCCCGGTCTCGCCGGCCTTGGCGTAGACGTCGGCCATGGTCGCGAGCAGATAGGCGTCTGCGGCGCCGAGTCTGGCGACAGCCTTGGTATAATCCGCCTGCACCAGCGGGTCCGTCGCCATGCGCGGGCGGCCGCGCGGCGTCTTCTCGGTCGCGAGGTCGCGGAAGGCATCCAGCATGGCCTTGGCGATGCCCGTCGCGACACCGGCGACGCCGACCGCGTAGAGCCCCTGCTGCGGGATGGCGTAGAGCGGGCCGGGCTCACGCCGGCGCTCCGGATATTCGCGGGTGGCGGTGAACTCCGCCGGCACGAACACCTCGCGCACCCGGTAGGATTCGCTGGCCGTGCCGCGCAAGCCGATCGGGTGCCAGTTGTCGAGCCGCTCCGCCTGGCTCACCGGAAACAGCCAGGAAAGGATCTGCGGCGTCCCGCGCTCGTTCAGGCGCAGCGAGCCATCCGGCTCCGTCACCGGCCCGTGCGCGCCCATCCAGGTCGCCTGGCGTGCGCCGCTGGCGAAATCCCAGCGGCCGTCGACGAGATAACCGCCGTCTAACGCCTTCGCGCCCTGGCCGTTGACCGCGCCCCAGGCGATCAGGGCGTGCGGGTCGCCAAAAATCGTGCGCCCGCTCTCCAGCGGCAGCCAGGCCATCAGCAGCGCGGCGGAGTTGGCGACGAACATGTTCCAGCCCACCGAACCCTCATGGCTCGCCACCGCCTGCACCGCGCGGAAATAGGTGCACGGGTCGAGCTGATCGCCGCCGCAGGAGACAGGCAGAAACAAGCGCATCAGCCTGGCGGCGTGCAGTTGCTCCAGCAACGCCTGCGGCCAGCGCTGCGTTGCCTCAATCTCGTCGGCGGCGGCCGCCAACGCCGGGCCGAGCGCGCGGGCGCGCTCCACGGGATCGAGCGCCGACAGATCGAGAGCGGTTGGTTGGTTCATCGGCCAGACTCCCCGGCAGCAGAGCCTCAGCCCCGAGCGACCTCTTTGAAACGGCGCAGGATTTCGATCTGGGCCGTAACGCCCTCATCGCGCCACATCGGATAGAGCATGGCCATATCCGCCCCCAATGTGCGCCAGCCGTCGGCGGCGGCGGCCCAGGCCTGGGGCTCGTTCTCGTGGAAGCGCAACCAGGCCTCCATGCCGACATCCTCACGCTTGCGCCCGAACGCGGCCAGGTGGTTGTGGAAGGTCTCCAGCGCCTTCTTGCCGTCGTCGTCGGGGGCGAGGATCGGCATCCAGCCGTCGCCGAGGCGCGCCGCGCGCTCGATCACCGCCGGGGCGGAGCCGCCCATCCAGATCGGGATCGGCCGTTGCCGCGGGGCCGGCACCACCGTCACTTCGAAATAGTCGTGGAAGCGGCCCTTGAAGGTGACGAGATCCTCGGTCCAGAGCTTGCGCAACACTTCGACCTGCTCGCCCTGCTTCGCGCCGCGGGTCTTCCACTCGCAGCCCAGCGCCTCGTACTCCACATGGTTCCAGCCGACGCCGATGCCGAGCCGCACCCGGCCTCCGGAGAGAATATCCACCTCCGCCGCCTGCTTGGCGACGACGCCGGTCTGGCGCTGCGGCAGGATCAGCACACCCGACGACAGCTTGATCCGCTTCGTGCAGGCGGCCAGATAGGCCATGGTGGTAAAGGTCTCGTGGAACGGCGCATCGGCGTCGTAGCGCGGCTCCCAGCCATCGCGGGCGGTGGCGCCGAAGACGTGGTCCGGCACCTCGATATACTCATACCCCAGGTCTTCGGCTGCCTGCGCCCAGTCGCGGATGGCGGCGGGGTCGTTGCCGATGGTGACGGTGGGGAACCAAGCGTTCAGTTTCATGCAAAAGCGTTTCCTGAAGGACAGCGGCCATTGGCCTTATGAGTCATTGCCCCTATGAAACGCCGAAACGCCGTCGCTCACAAGCCCGGCAGTTCCAATCGCCCATGAGCGAGCCCCGCCAGCCGCTGCCAGTCCACACTGGCCGCCGCATTCCGCCCCGCCGGCAGGTGCAGGCAGCCGCCCTCAAGCCGCAGCGGCTCTCGCAGATAGTGGTCCGCCAGCTCCCGATGGAAATCCAGCTCGGCCGAGACCAGCCGCTCCGGGTATGGGAGGCCTGCGGCGAGCCGCAACTGCACCAGCGCGCCCAAAGGCCCCTCAGCCGAGGTGCCGATGCAGATCGCCTCCGCCATACCGGCAACGGTCTCCGCCTCGCTCAACCCCATGCGGGTCGGCTTGACCGAGAAATGCGTGGCGCCCCGGTCCTGGAAGGCGCGCACGGCATCGGCTGCCTTGCCGGCCTTGTCGATCAGCAGCGGCACCCGAACGCCGCGGATCAGCCGTTCGGCGGCGGCATCGGGGGCGAGCGGGCACGGGTCCTCGGAGAACGCCACGCCCAGGTCGGCCAGGATCGCATCCATCGCCGGCACGTCGCCCGGCGCATAGGCGCTGTTGGCGTCGGCGGTCAGCAGCGCCCCCTCCCCCACCGCCGCCCGGATCGCGGCGATGGCGGCGCGGTCCGCCTCCAAACCCTGGCCGGTCTTGATCTTGAAAGCGCTTGTGCCGGTCGCGTCGACCGAGCGCCGGGCGGCATCGGCCATCCTGTCCGGTGCATCGCGGTTGAGGACGGTGGCGTTGGCGACGGCCGCCGGCTCGGCCGGGCCGTTCCAGATCAGATCGCGCCAGGCATTGTCCAGCAGCACCTGCAGCCCATTCGGACCGGCGATGGAGCGGGCAAGCCGAGCGCCGGCGCCCGGCTCCGAGGCATCGCCGCCGACGATCATAGGCGCGCCGATCTCCTCCAGCGCCTTCAGCAGCACGCCCTGGGTGGCGCCGTTCCAGGCGGGTTTGCAAACCACTTCCGCCGCGCCCTCGCGCCTGGCTTCATCTATCAGGCGCAGGACGACATAATGGCTCTCGGTCTCGCTGCCGCCGATGGTCCAGAATTTGGCCTCGGCATAAGCAAGCGAGACGGCATAGGCCTCGGCGCTGACGATCCTGGTCATGGCACCGGCCCTCAGAGCTTCGGTACGATGTCGCTGGCAAATCGTTCCATCTGCTCCATCTGAGCCGCCGCGCTGTCGCCCCGGTAGCGCACGATGATTTTCTGGAAGCCGGCATCCAGGATCGCCTTCAGGTCGTCGACGATCTGCGCTTGCGAGCCACTGCCCATGTCGCGCGTGCCGAACGGGCCGGTCTTCGGCTCGCCGGGGGCGATGAAGATTTTGTAGACCCGTTGCAGGTCCTCGAAGCGCCGGCCCTGCTCGCCACAGATGCGCTTCAGCGCCGCCAGCCGCTCCGGCATCTCGGTGCGGCCGAGGGCGACGGCGAGCCAGCCGTCATTGCGGGCGACGCGGCGCAGCGCCGGGTTGGACACGCCGCCGATCAGCACGGGCGGATGCGGCTTCTGCACCGATCCCGGCACGGAGTGCACCGGGCGAAAGCGGTAGGTCTCGCCCTCGAACCCGACCTCGCCACCGGCCGAAAGCGCCTTGAAAATTTCGAGATACTCGTCCGTCGCCTTGCCGCGCAGCGCGAAGTCGGCGGTGTCCAGCGCCTCGAACTCCTCCTTCAGCCAGCCGACGCCGGCGCCCAGGATCACCCGGCCGCCGGAGAACTGGTCGATGGTGATCAGCATGCGCGCCAGCAGCACCGGGTTGCGGTAGGGAATGATCAGCACCGCCGTCCCGATCTTGACCCGCCTGGTGGCGCCGGCCAGCACGCCCATGGCGGCGATCGGCTCCAACAGCGGGTCGGAGGTCGGGGCGGGAAAGCGGCCGTCGGCGCTGAACGGGTATTGCGAGTCGAACTGGGTCGGAAACACCACATGGTCGGCAAGCCAGATCGACTCGAAGCCAGCGCTTTCGGCGAACTGGGCAAGCGTGGTGATGGTCTCCGGCTCGGCGAGCGGGCCGTAAATACCGACGTCGAGGCCGAACTGGTCGAGGCTGGCCATGGGCGGGTTCCTTCCGTTGGTTGTGGGCGCCCTTGTTCAGGCGCTTTCAAACCGTGTAGTCGATAATCCTGGCATCGCCCGCGCCCAGGTCCAGCACAGCGCAGGACAGTTGGCGGTCGTTGCGCGAATCGCGGGCGTCGCCGGCGGAGCCGGGGTTGATCACCAGCACGTCGCCGACGCGCTCCACCACCTGCTGGTGGGTGTGGCCGTAGAGCACATAGTCCGCCTCCGCCTCCGTCTCCGCGAAGCGCTTCAGATCGCGGGAACCTGGCAAGACATAGTCGCCATAGGGCTCCCACGGCGTTGAGTGCACCATCAGGATGCGCTGGCCGGCGCGCTCCAGGTCCAGGCGATAGGGTTGTTCGGCAAGCCAGGCCACCAGGTCCTGGTCCACCCAGGCCGCGGCCCGTGCCCGTTCCCCCTGGGGGCCGAGAAAGCCCCATTCGTGATTGCCGAGAACGGTCGGGATGTCGTGCTCCCGCAGCCAGCCGATGACCTCGTTCGAAAAGCGGTAGTCGTAGATGCTGTCGCCGAGGCAGAGCAGGTCGTCCACCTCGCCCATCAGTTCGACCGCCTTCAGCAACCCGGCCAGATTGCCGTGAATGTCGGAGACAATGCCAATTTTCACCCGGCGGTCTCCCTGGCAGCGATATCGCGGCGGCAGAAGCCCTCCGGCCAGTCGATCCGATCGACGGCCTCGTACGCGCGGATGGCGGCTTCCTTGATACTGTCGCCCAGACCGGTGATGCCCAGCACCCGGCCGCCGCCGGCCAACACGCGCTCCCCCTCGGCCACAGTGCCGGCGTGGAACGGGATGACGTCGAGCAGGCCGGCCAATGTCTCCAACCCTCGGATCTCCGTTCCTTTTTTATAGTCCCCGGGATAGCCGTTGCTCGCCATGACCACACACACGGCGGCTTCGTCGTACCAGCGCAGGTCGAACTGATCGAGCACACCGTCGCATGCGGCGAACATGGCCGGAATCAAGTCCGACTGCAGGCGCGGCAGCAGCACCTGCGCCTCCGGATCGCCCAGGCGGCAGTTGAATTCCACCACCTTCGGCCCCTCGTCCGTCAGCATCAGGCCGGCGTAGAGGATGCCTTTGTAGGGCGCGCCTTCCCTCGCCATGCCTTCGACGACGGGGTTGATGATCTCGCGCATGACGCGCTCGCTCATCGCCTCGTCCACCATCGGTGCGGGGGAATACGCGCCCATGCCGCCGGTGTTCGGGCCGGTGTCGCCATCGCCGACGCGCTTGTGATCGCGCGCCGTGCCGAAGGGCAGCGCGGTCTTGCCGTCCACCAGGGCGAAAAAGCTAGCCTCCTCACCCTCCATGAACTCTTCGATGACGATTTCCTGGCCGGCCTTACCGAAGGCGCCGCGGATCATGGCCTGTTCGACCGCGGCAATGGCCTCCGCTCTGGTTTCGGGCAGCAGCACGCCCTTGCCGGCCGCGAGGCCGTCGGCCTTCACGACGACGCGCCCCTGTTGCTGGGCGACATAGGTGCGGGCCTGAACGGGATCGCGGAAGCGGCGGTATTTCGCCGTCGGCACGCCGTATTTGGCGCAGAGGTCTTTCATGAAGCCCTTGGAGCCCTCGATTCGCGCGGCGGCGGCGCTGGGGCCGAAGGCCTTGAGGCCCGCGGCCTCCAGCCGGTCCACCAGTCCGGCGCAGAGCGGCGCCTCCGGGCCAACGACCACCAGGTCGACGGCATTTTCCTTGGCGAAAGCCAGGATGCCCTCCTGGTCGTCCGCAGAAAGGTCCGGCAGACACGACGCCTCGCGCGCAATGCCGGCATTGCCGGGGGCGCACCAGAGGGCATCGCAGAGGGGCGAAGCGGCGATGGCCCAGCAGAGCGCATGCTCACGGCCGCCGCTGCCGATAACGAGAAATTTCACGACGGAATTCTCCGCTTGGCATCTGTCACAATCGAGACCGATCTTGTAGCATCCGCTGCGATGAGTACCAACTGTCCACCGCCGCCCGGGCAGCCGGGCCTCGACCTTTCCGCGCCGCCGCCCGCCGCTGCGCCCTCGAACCAGCCGGAATTCTCCGTCGGCGAGTTGGCGCAAGCCATCAAAGGCGTGCTCGAAGGCGAGTTCGGCCGTGTGCGGGTACGCGGCGAGATCACCGGGTTCAAACGCGCCGGCTCCGGCCACCTGTATTTCCGGCTGAAAGATCAAGACGCGGCGCTGGACGCCGTCTGCTGGCGCGGCGCCGCCGGGCGGCTAGGCGTGGCGCCGCAAGATGGGCTGGAAGTCATCGCCACCGGCAAGATCACCGGTTATCCGGGCCGCTCCACCTATCAGATCGTCGTCGAGCAGATGGAACTCGCGGGCGAGGGCGCCCTCCTGAAACTGCTGGAGGAGCGGCGCAAGGCATTGGCAGCGGAAGGCTTGTTCGCCGCCGAGCGCAAGCGCCCCCTGCCCTTCCTGCCCGGTGTGGTCGGCGTCGTCACCTCCCCCACCGGCGCGGTGATCCGCGACATCCTGCACCGACTGCGCGACCGGTTTCCGCGCCGGGTGCTGCTCTGGCCGGTGGCGGTCCAGGGAGAGGCGGCGGCGGCGCAGGTGGCCGCCGCCATCCGCGGCTTCAACGCGCTGACGCCCGACGACCCCGGCCTGCCGCGGCCGGACGTCTTGATCGTCGCGCGCGGCGGCGGCTCGCTGGAGGATCTTTGGGCGTTCAACGAGGACATCGTTGTCCGCGCTGCCGCCGACTCCCAAATTCCGCTGATCTCCGCCATTGGGCACGAGACCGACACGACGCTGATCGACCACGCCGCCGACCGGCGCGCCCCCACCCCCACCGCGGCTGCCGAGCACGCCGTGCCGGTGCTGAGCGACCTGGTGCTTCGGCTCGGCGACCTGGACCGCCGGCTGGTCGGCAGCGCATTGCGCGGCCTGGAGGAGCGAGGCCTGCGCCTGCAAAGCGCCGGGCGCGGCCTGCCGGCGCCGGGCGACCTGGTCGAACAGGCGGCGCAAAGAGTCGATGACCAGGCAGAGCGCATGGCGCTGGCGCTGCGCGGCCGGTTGGTCGAGGCGGCCCAGGGCCTGCGGGCCGCCGCGGCACGCCTGCGCCATCCGCGGGAGGTCCTGGCGCTGCACGGCCAGGCTCTGGCCGCTCAGGGCCGGGCGCTGGACCGGGCGGCGGAGCAGGCGGTGCGCGACGCGAACCATGCGCTGGCCAGGGTCGATGCCACCCGCCGGTTGCCACGCGCGGCCGGCCGGGCCCTGGACGACGCGGCGCAGCGCCTGGCGCACGCAGGCTCCCTGCTGGAGTCTTATTCTTATGAGCGGGTGCTGGACCGCGGCTTCGTGCTGGTGCGCGGGGACGAGGGGCCGATTACCGATGCGGCCGATGCGACGCCGGGCCTGGCGGTCACCCTGCAATTCCGCGAAAATCAGACGCGTGAGGCGGTGATCCGAAATGAGGCGCGCCTCTCCGAGCCCGTCCCCAAACCCGCAGCGCGCAAGCTCAGTGCCAAGGGAGGCGCCAAGGGAAAGGATTCGCGCCAGGGCCGCCTGCTTTGAGGCTCAGCCCGGCACGCGCTGCATGAAATAGCGCCGCGGCTTGATCCCCTCCGGCAGGGCCAGGCTTTCCCAGCCCTCGCCATTGATTGGCTGGTCGGAGACGATGATGGCGCCCGGCGCCGCCAGCGTTGCCAGCGTCTCCGCCAGGAACTGCGCCATGGCGGCAATGCTGGCGGCGTCGCCCTGGCCAAAGTCGGCGTGCACCAGAGCCGCCTTCTCACCAATCCGCTCCGCTGCGGTTGGCAGTGTTTCGCGGAAATCGCCGAGGAACAGATCCTCCTCCGGCGGGATGCAGGCAGGGTGAGCCTGCACCAGCCGTTCGAACACGAAAATGCGTCTGCCCGGCAGTTTCTCGCGCAGGTGGTCGTAGGTGCGGCCATTGCCGAGCCCCAGTTCCAGCACAGGGCCGGGCAGGCCGGCGATCGACTCGGCCGCCTGGTCGAGGCAGGCGCGCTGGGCCTGCATGCGGCGGATGAAGCTGTCGAGACGGCTCATGCCGTCGCCCGTGCTTCGTGCAAATCGGCGGTGGTTTTTTCCAGCCGGCGGGCCAGTTCCTTCATGATTTCAATTCCCATTTCCGGCACTTCGGTCACCAGCCGGAAAAAATGTTCCTTGGAGATACGCAGCGTGACCAGTTCCGTCGCAGCCCGCACGGTGGCGGTGCGCGGAATGTCGATCAGAATGGCGATCTCGCCGATAATGTCATTGCAACCGAGTGTCGCCACCTTCAACTCGCCATTGGCAGAGCCGACAATGACGTCGGCCTCTCCATTCAGGATGATATAGGCAGAATCGCCAGCCTCGCCCTGCTGCACGATATCCTCGCCCGGCTGAAACTCCATACGCTCGCTGGTGAAGGCCAGCAGTTTCAGACGGCGAGGCTCGATCCGCTGGAACAGAGGCAGGCGGCGCAGGGCATCGACTTCCTGGGTGAGCGACATGATATTCTCCCGTGTTCCGTCTATTGGGCGGCCTGATCGGTTGCGGCCGTATCAAGGCTTTCCTCCTGCAGGCGCCCATGATCGATGGTGAAAACCTTGTCCATTTTGCGGGCCAGGGCAGGCTGATCCAGCACGGCAACCACGCCCCGCGGCGCCTGCGCACTCAGCACGCTCGCGCAGACGGCATCGCGGGTGCCCTCGTCGAATACCGACAGCGCTTGATTGATCACCAACAGGTCCGGCTGTTTGGCCAGCGCGCGGGCGAAGGCCAGCTTCTGGCGCTGCACGGCCGAGAGGCGGCCGCCGGCAACGCCGACCTGATATTCGAGCCCGACATCCAGGATGGATTCGCGCAGCCCTTCCTCGCTCAACACCTCGCTGACCAGGGCGCGCACGCGGCTCGCCCCCTGGGGCTGGCCGAAGGCTACCTTGCCGAACAGGATGTTGTCCTGGATAGAACTGGCAGAGTTGTAGTGCTCGGGATCGAAGAAGGCGACAGCCGGCTTCAACTCCTCCGGCAGATGCCCGGCAAACGAGCGCCGCGCCTCCAGCAGGCGTTCCTGCATGTCGTCATCGATCAGGCCCAAACGGTGCCGGGCCGGGGTCAGACGGAAGGGCAGCGACAGCAGCCGGGTGCGGTCGTCGGCATTCAGGCCATCCAGGCCGTGGCCGCCGCGGTCGATCCGGGCCAGCAGGGCCTGGAATTCGGGCAGGTCGTCGGCCGCGATGAAGCTGAACTGCTCCATCAGTTCGTGCCCCGGCTCGATATCGGCGAACAGTTCCACCATGGTCTCTGCCACCTGGCGGCCGATGCGGACAAAATCGTCGATCAAGCCGACGCGCTCCAGCGTTTCCCGCACATAGGCATGCTCGGCCAGATGTTCCAGGTTGAACGTGTTTCCGACCGGGGTTCCGAACAGCAGGTTTTCGGCGACGCTGGCATTGCGGTTGTAAAGCGCCGGGTCGAAGGGCTCGATCAGACCGGCCGAGCCACGGTCTTCCAGCCGCCCGCGCAGGGCAGTGCGGGCGGTGAGCAGGCGTTCGGCCAGGTCCGGGTTCAGGTCCGCATCGATGCGCCCGCGCAAGCCGAACTCATAGACATCGTCGCCCAGCATGGCGCTCTCGACCGCGGTGCGCAGGCGCTGCTGCAACTCATCGCCCTCAAGGCCCGCACCCTCATAGTGGACCCAGTCACCATCCAGATTGTAGATGCTGTTGCCCGCACCTTCGGCTTCGGCAATCCAGGCCCTGCGGCTGTCGTCCGCCTCTTCCGGCGGATGGTTGCGCAGCGCCAGCATCAGGTTTTCGCGGATCGAGTTGGAAAACAGATAGGGCTGGGCGCTGACATAGCCGATGCGACGGCCAAGCCGCGCCTCCGGAATCGTCGCGAGATCGTCGTCGCCGAATTGAATTCGCCCGGATGTCGGCGAAATCAGACGGACCAATAGCGGTGCAATTTCCTCCTTGCCACCGCCGCTTGCGCCGACAAACGCAACCCGCTGGTCCATCCTGAACCGGGCGGAGACGTTTTGCAGATAGACCGTGCCATCGTCGTCCGACAGGCCGACATTGGCGAACGAGACCCGCGAATCCGGGGCGAAGTGCGGCGGCGGAATGTCATCCGTTGCGTGAATGTCGGGCGCCAGCATGCCGGGCGGGTCGAACTGCTGGATGACGGTATCGTACTTGATGCGAGCATCGGCCAACTGCTGATAGTAGGCCAGCAATTCCTTCCAGGGCGCGTTCATGTCCTTATGGGCGCTGATAACCGCGATCAAGGCACCGACGCTGAGATTCCCTTTGATCGCCAGATAGCCACCGAGCGAATAGAACAGAAATGGCGTGAACTGGGCCAGGAAGTTGTTGAAGAATTTGATAAAAAACTTTCTCCGAAAAATCTCATACCGGATTTCGTAAATAATACCGAGCCGGTGTGAAAAACGGGAAAGCTGGTACTGGCTGCTGTCATTGGTGTGGATTTCGGCAATGCCGCTGATGCTTTCGCCCAGATGGTCGGACAAATAGCGGACATTCTTTACCCGTTCCTTCGCCAACAGGTTCACTTTCCGCTGCAATTGCGGCACCAGCACGCCCTGAATCGGGAACAAGGCCACGGCGGCCAGCCCCAGCAACGGATCCTGCATCAGAATAAACACCAGCAGTGTAACGAGAATGCCGCCTTGGTAGAGCGGACGCGCCACCGCATCGCCAAAGAATCCACCCAGGGGTTCCACCTCCTGCGTGATCATCGGAATGATCTCGCCCTGGCTGACCCGCCGGAAGTGCGGCAACGGGAAGCGCAGCACCCGCTCATAGAGCGTGTAGCGCAGGCGGCGCAGCATCCGCTCCCCCAGGCGGCCCTTCATCACATTGAGGGCATACTTGAACCCGCCATTGACAAACACAAGCAACAAAAATAAACCACACAAAAGAAACAGATACGGGACATGCTCGAACTCGAACCCCCAAATCTCTATTGGGAAATCGGCTGGCTTTCCTTGAATAGCCCCGTTTACGATTTGTTTTGGCAATTCTGCCTGAAAATATATAAACGGAAACGCACAAAAAGTCAGCAGAACCAGTATGATTTGCTGGCGGCTACTGTAGGAAAATATGAAACCAAAAAGCGTCTGTTTCATTGCTATCCCTTGCCCGCGGCTGCGAACGAACCGCAGTGCGAAGCTAACCGAAAACGCAGTGACTAACAATCACTTGGCGGCGATCGCCCTTTATGCCTATACGAAATAAATTAAAGCAGCTTCGCTTGACGGCGCATAAGGTTGTGAGCAACCGACAACACGACCTCTGCCGGGCGGGATGAGGGAGCGGCGGATGCGGGAAGCTCTGACAATAGAACGTGGTAGCAAGCGGCTGCTGATTTACAGCCATGACAGTTTCGGCCTCGGCCATTTGCGCCGCTGCCGGGAAATCGCCAACGCGCTGGTCGATGCCTATGATCATCTGTCGGTGCTGATTCTGTCGGGCTCGCCGATTATCGGCAGTTTCGACTTCCGGCCGCGGGTCGATTTCGTCCGCATTCCCGGCATGATCAAGCTTTCCGACGGCGCCTATACCTCGCACGCCCTCGATATAGCCCCGGAAAAAACGCTGGAATTGCGGGCCGCCGTCATCGGCGAGACCGCGCGGATATTCGATCCGGACCTCTTCCTGGTCGACAAGGAGCCGCTGGGCCTGCGCGGCGAGGTGCGTGAGACGCTGGAAATGCTGCGGGCGCACGGCACGCGCATTGTCCTGGGCCTGCGCGACGTGATGGATGACCCGGACGCATTGCAGCCGGAATGGAAGCGCAAGCGTGCGCAGCCGGCGCTACGCGACCTCTACGATGATATCTGGGTCTATGGCCTGCCGCAGATCTGCGATCCGCTGGAAGGGATCGACCTGCCCGATTCGGTCCGCCGGAAAATGACCTACACCGGCTATCTGCGCCGCCGTGTCAGCGCAACCGCCAGCGATGCGGCGAACCTGGTCGGCACCGAGCCCTATATTCTGGTCACGCCCGGCGGCGGCGGCGATGGCGACGATCTGGTCGACTGGGTCGTGCGCGCTTATGAGGCCGACCCCGCTCAGCCCTACCGCGCCCTGGTCGTGTTCGGTCCCTTCATGCAGGGCGACCGCCAGGCAGCCTTCCGCCAACGCATTGAAACGCTGCCGAATGTCGAGGCGATCACCTTCTACAACCAAATGGAAACCCTGATCGCCGGCGCCACGGGCGTCATTGCCATGGGCGGCTACAACACGTTCTGTGAGATCCTATCCTTCGACAAGCCGGCCATCATCGTCCCCCGCACCCGCCCGCGCATGGAACAGATGATCCGCGCAACCCGGGCGCAAGAGCTGGGCCTGGTGCGCATGCTCGACCCCGACGACGGGCGGCCGGCCAAGGTGATGGCAACCGCCATCCGGCAACTGCCGCAGCAGGGCCGTCCCTCCGATGTGGTCGTGCCGGGTCTCCTCGACGGGCTCGACAACGTGAAGCGGCTGGTGGGGCGGGCGCTGGAGCAGGGCCGCATTCAGCCGTTGCGCGTCGCCGAGGCAGGCGGTGACTGAGCCCGCCCAGCGGAACGGCGCGGGGAAACGGGTCGCGGTCATCCTGAAGGGCTATCCGCGGCTCTCCGAAACCTTCATCGCCCAGGAAATCCTGGCCCTGCAACAGCGCGGGCTGGATCAGGTCATCGTCTCGCTGCGCCACCCGACCGACAAGAAACGCCACCCGATGCACGACGCGGTTCGGGCGCCCGTGCTCTATCTGCCGGAATACCTGTATCAGGAGCCGCTGCGGCTGCTGCGGGCCTGGTGGCGGGTGCGGCGGTGGCCGGCCTATCGGGCGGCCAGGCGCCAGTGGTTCCGCGACTGGCGGCGCGACCGGACCCCGAACCGCGGCCGCCGCTTCGGGCAGGCGTTGGTGCTGGCGGCGGAGCTGCCGGACGGCATCGGCCACCTGCACGCGCATTTCCTGCACACCCCTGCCTCGGTAACCCGTTATACGGCGATGCTGTGCGGGCTGCCGTGGAGTGTCTCCGCCCACGCCAAGGACATCTGGACCTCGCCGGAATGGGAGAAGCGGGAGAAGCTTGCGGATTGCGCCTGGGCCGTCACCTGCACGGCCTTCGGTGCCACACACCTGCAGGCGCTGGCGCCGGAGCCGAGCCGGGTGGACCTGCTCTATCACGGCCTGGACCTGGGCCGGTTCCCGCCACCGCTCGCCGAGCGCGGCGCCCGTGACGGCAGCCAAGCGGATGAGCCGGTCCGCATCCTCTCGGTCGGGCGGGCGGTGCCGAAAAAGGGCTATGACGATCTGCTGGCGGCCCTCGCGCAGATACCGCCGGCGATTGCCTGGCACTTCACCCATATCGGCGGCGGCAAGCTGGCCGAAAGCCTGAAGCTGCAGGCGGACCGTCTCGGCATCGCCAACCGCATCACCTGGCGTGGGTCGGAGGCCCAGGAAGAGGTGATCGCCGCCTGCCGCGAGGCCGATCTGTTCGTGCTCGCCAGCAAGGTGGCCGAGGATGGCGACCGCGACGGCCTGCCGAACGTGCTGATGGAGGCGCAGAGCCAGGGCCTCGCCTGCGTTTCGACGACCGCAGCCGGCATTCCCGAACTGATCCGCGACGGCGAGACCGGCCGGCTGGTGCCGCCGGGCGACCCCGCCGCATTGGCCGAAGCGCTGGCGGGGCTGATCCACGAACCGGCGGAGCGGGCGCGGCTGGGCCTGGCCGGCGCGCGGGCGCTGCGGCAGGGGTTCTCGTTCGAGACCGGCATCGACCGGCTGGCCCGCAGCTTCGGCCTCGCGGCGGGACGGACCACCGCCCGCGCGGCCGGTTAAAGGCCCCCGCAAACGATGCGCGTCGCCTTCTATGCGCCACTGAAGCCGCCGGATCACCCCACCCCCTCCGGCGACCGCCGCATGGCCTGCCTGCTGTTTCAGGCGTTGCGGCGCGGCGGGCATGAGGTGTTTCTGGCCTCCCGCCTGCGCTCGCGCGATCCGGCCGGCGACCGGCTGCGGCAGGCCCGCCTTGCCGATCTCGGCCAGCGGCTCGCCGCGCGGCTGTTGCGGCGCTATGGGCGGAACGATGCCCGGCCCGATGCCTGGCTGACCTATCATCTCTATTACAAGGCGCCGGACTGGATCGGCCCGCACGTCGCGGCAGCGCTGCACATCCCCTACATCGCCATCGAGGCCAGCCACGCGCCCAAACGCGCCGGCGGCCCCTGGGATCTGAGCCACCGCGCTGTCGAGCATGCGGTCAGCGAGGCCGCCCGCGTCGTCTGCCTGAACCCGAACGACCGCGCCTGCCTGGAGCCGCTCGCCGCCGGCCGAATCGAGGTGCTACCGCCCTTTCTCGACCCAACCCCCTACCGGCCGTCGCCCGGCGCGCGCGCGGCGCTGGCGACACGGCACGGCCTGCCGGCGGATGCGCCCTGGCTGCTGGCGGTCGGCATGATGCGGCCCGGCGACAAGCTCGCCTCCTACCGGCAACTGGCCGAGGCGTTGCAGCGCCTCGCTCACCGGCCCTGGCGCCTGATCATCGTCGGCGACGGCCCGGCGGCAGCGGAGGTGCGGGCGGCCTTTGCGCCACTGGCAGGCCGCGTGGCCTGGCTGGGCGCGCTGGAGGAAGCGGAACTCGCCCGCGTCTACGCCGCCGCCGACCTGCTGGTCTGGCCTGCCGTCCGCGAGGCGTTCGGCATGGCGCTGCTGGAAGCTCAGGCCGCCGGCCTGCCGGTCGTTGCCGGCAACACCGACGGCGTGCCCGCCGTGGTCAGCCACGGCGAGACCGGCCTGCTGACGCCGCCGGGCGACAGCACGGCTTTCGCCGCCACCGTTGCCCGCCTGCTCGACGACCCGGCAGCGCGTGAGGCGATGGGACAGGCTGCGCGGGATCGGGTTTTGCGCCATCATTCCCTCGACGCTGCCGCTCGGCAACTCGACCGCATTCTGACGGAGGCCAAATGCCGCTCCTCAGCCTGATCCGGCACGCGCCGACCACCTGGAACGAGGCCGGGATGATCCAGGGCCAGACCGACACGCCGCTGAGCGAGACCGGCCGTGCCGCGCTGCTCACCTGGGAGCCTCCGCCCGCCCTGCTCGCCGCTGACTGGTGGACCAGCCCGTTGCAACGCTGCCGCATCACCGCTCGGCACCTGGCCGGCCGCAACGTCGCCACCGACGACCGCCTGCGGGAGACCGATTGGGGCGAGTGGCAGGGCAAGCGCCTCGCCGATCTGCGCGAGAGCCTGGGCGAGGAAATGGCGGAGATGGAAGGCCGTGGCTGGGATTTCCGACCGCCGGGCGGCGAGAGCCCGCGCGATGTCTCTGTCCGCTTTCAGGCCTTCCTCTGCGACGTGGCAGAGCGGGACCGGCCAACCGTCGGTGTCACCCATCGTGGCGTGATCCGTGTTGCCATGGCGCTGGCAACCGGCTGGGACTTTCTGGGCAAGACGCCGGTGAAACTGCAACGCCCGGCCGCGCATGTGTTCTGGGTCACGGCAGAGGGCATGCTGGAACTGCGCGAGGCCAACGTGCCGCTTGGCGAGCCGGTGCCATGAACGAGGCCGGCAACGCCCCGAAACTGCTGTTCTGGGTCCAGCACCTGCTGGGCATCGGCCATCTGAAGCGGACGACGACACTCGCCCGCGCGCTGGCGCGTGCCGGCTTCGACGTGACCGTGGTCTCCGGCGGCTTTCCCGTGCCGGGCCTGCGCCTCGGCGGCGCGAAGTTCGTGCAGCTGCCGCCGGTACGCGCGGCGGATGTCTATTTCAAGGACTTGCGCACCGAAGGCGACCGCCCCATCGACGACACCTGGCGCGAGCGCCGCCGCGCCGCGCTGATGGCGGCTGCCGACGCTATCCGGCCCGATATCGTGCTGACCGAGCTGTTTCCGTTCGGGCGCCGGCAACTGGCGTTCGAGTTGGAGCCGTTCCTCACCGACCTGCGGGCAACGGGCGCGCTGGTCGCCTGTTCCGTCCGCGACATCCTGGTGGAGCCGCCGAAGCCGGAGCGCCTGCTGGAAATGCTGGAGCGGACCGAACGCCTGTTCGACCTGGTGCTGGTGCACGGCGACCCTGATCTGGTGCCGTTCGAGGAGACCTTCCCGCACAAGGACCGCATCGGCGACCGCCTTGCCTATACCGGCTATGTGGTGGAGGAGCCGACCGAAGCGGCGGGGCGGGATGGCAAGGGCGAGGTGATCGTCTCTGCCGGCGGCGGTGCGGTCAGCGAACCGCTGCTGCGCGCCGCCCTGGCAGCCAAGCCGCTGAGCCAGGCAAGCCGCATGCCCTGGCGGCTGCTGTGCGGCGCCGGCATCGGCGAGGCGGCGATGGCCGATCTGCAGCGCCTCGCCGATGCCGGCACGGTGGTCGAGCCCGCTCGGCCCGACTTTCCTGGCCTGCTGGCGCGGGGGCGGCTGTCGGTGAGTCAGGCCGGCTACAATACGATTATGGACGTACTCGCCGCCGGCATTGCCGCCGTGGTCGTGCCCTATGCCGGCGGCCTGGAGAGCGAGCAGACGCTGCGCGCCCGCCGCCTGGCCGAGCGCGGCGTGCTGCATGTGGTGAGCGAAAGCGAACTGACGGCCAAGCGTCTGGCCGCCGGCATCGATCGGGCGCTGACCGCACCGGCCGGTTCGCCGGACCGGCTGGCGACCGATGGCGCGGCGCAAACCGTGCGGCTGCTGCGCGCCGCCCTCGCAGCCCGCACCGGATGAACGCCTTTGCCCCCCTGCTGGCGGAGTTGGACGCCTGGGGCAAGGCCGGGCGCGTGGCCGAGTTTTGGTGGCGCGACGACGATGCCGCCGATGCCTCACCCGCGCTGGACACCATGCTATCCATCCGCGAAGAAGCAGGCGTGCCGCTCGCCCTGGCGGTGATCCCGATGGCCGCCACGGCAAGGCTGGCGCAACGGCTGGCAGCGCAGCCGGATGTTGCCGTCTGGCAGCACGGCATCCGCCACTGCAACCGCGCGGAGGCACCGGCGAAAAAGCAGGAACTGACGGATGCCGCCCCTGCCCTCTGCCAGGAGTTGCGGGCAGGGGCGGGGCGCCTCGGCGGGTTGTTCGGGGCACAGGCCCGCCCGGTGCTGGTGCCGCCCTGGAACCGGGTCGCCCCCCCGCTGCTGCGATATCTGCCAGGCCTGGGCTTTGCCGGCCTTTCCACCTTCAAGCCGCGCGCAAGCCGGTCTCCGGTGCCCGGGCTGCTTCAGGTCAACACCCATGTGGATGTCCTGGACTGGCCTGCCGGCGGCGCCTTCCGGGGCGCTGCCGCCTGCGTGCGCGGCTTGGTCGAGCATTTGCACACCCGGCGCGACCGTACCGTGGATGCGGGCGAACCCACCGGGGTCCTCACCCATCATTTGGTAATGCAATCAGACGCCTGGGACTTCCTCCGCGGGTTATTCGCGGCTACAAGACAGCACCCGTCCTGTCTGTGGACCTTGCCCCAATTCGCCGCCCTGCCGCCGGAGCCTCCATGAACACCACCGAGGGCCATTTTCACTATCCGCTAGGCAAACTCGTGCCAGACTATCTGCGTGCGGGGTTGGGCTTCGGCCTGACAATGGTGCCTCTGCCGGCGGCGCTGGGCGCCCATCCGGTGGCGCTGCTGGTGGTGCTGGGCTTTGCCGGGCTGTTCGGCTCGTTCGGACTTAGCACCTTTCTGCGCCAGAAAAGCACGGTGAAAGCGTCGGAGGAAGGCATCCGGATCGAAGGGCTGCGGAACAAAGCAATTCGGTGGCAGGATGTGCGCCAGATCGACCTGCGCTATTTCTCGACCCGCAAGGAAAAGGACAAGGGATGGCTGCAACTCAAGGTGATCAGCCCCGGCAACACCATTCGCGTGGACTCGAACGTGAACGATTTTGACGCCCTGCTCCGCTGGGTGGTGATCGGGATCACTCGACACGACCTGCCGGTTACGCTTATTGGTCGGGAAAATTTTGCATCCGTGGGCCAAAAATTGCCCGACAGGGAGGATGATGCGTGACGGCGTTGCTTGAGGTCGAGAACCTCTGCATCGATTTCCGCCTGCCGAGCGGCCCGATGCGGGCCGTCGATGGGCTGAGCTTCCGCGTACCGGCAGGCGGCACCGTCGCGCTGGTCGGCGAGAGCGGCTCTGGCAAGTCGGTGACCGCGCAGGCAATCATGGGCATTCTGCCCAAAGTGGCCAGCATCACCGGCGGCGCCATTCGCTTCCGCGACCCGGCCGCGAACGGCCAGGTGATCGATATCGCCCAAATGGCCCCCAACAGCGCCCAATTCCGCAAACTGCGCGGCGGTCGCATCGCCATCATCTTTCAGGAGCCGATGACCTCGCTCTCGCCGGTTCACACCATCGGCAACCAGATTGGCGAGGCGCTGGAACTGCACCGCGGCATCTCCCGGAGCGAAGCCCGCGACGAAGTCATCGAAATGCTGGGGCTGGTCGGATTTCCCGATCCCTGGCGCACCATCGACAGTTATCCGTTCGAACTGTCCGGCGGCCTGCGCCAGCGCGCGATGATCGCCATGGCGCTGGTCTGCCGCCCGGCCCTGCTGGTCGCCGACGAGCCGACCACGGCGCTGGACGTTACCATTCAGGCGCAAATCCTGAAGCTTTTGAAAGACCTGCAGGACCGCTTCCACATGGCGGTCCTGATCATTACCCACGATCTGGGGGTGGTCGCCAACGTCGCGGACGAAGTGGTGGTGCTCTATCATGGCAAGCGGATGGAAGCCGGCCCGGTGGATGAAATTTTCCGCAATCCCGGCCACGCCTATCTGAAAGCGCTGCTGCGCGCCGTGCCGCGCTTCCACATGGAGCCGGGCGAGCGGCTGGTGCCATTGCGCGAGGTCGAAGCCTCTACCGGCACGCTGTTGCAGCCACGGCCGCCGCTGGCCGGCTCGGAGCCGATCCTGGCGGTGGACAATCTCTCGAAATCCTTCGGCCAGCGCAAGCAAGGCCTGTTCGGTGGCGGCTCCGGCGAGCGGGTGATGGCCGTGCGCGATGTCTCGTTCGCCATCGCGCCGGGCGAATGCCTGGGGCTGGTGGGCGAGAGCGGCTGCGGCAAGTCCACAACCTCCAAAATCATCATGCGCGCCCTCGCTCCCGATACCGGCGGCATCATGCTGCGCACAGAAGATGGCCCGATGGATGTTCTGGCCGCCGAAGGCGAGCGGCTGCTGCAAGTGCGCCGGCGCCTGCAGTACATCTTTCAGGACCCGTTCAGCGCCCTGAACCCGCGCATGACCGTATTCGACATCGTGTGCGAGCCGCTGGTTATCCATGGCATCGGCAATGCCCAGGAACGCCGGGCTTTTGTCATCGAACTGATGCAACGGGTCGGCCTCGATCCGCGCTACCTGAACCGCTACCCGCACAGTTTTTCCGGCGGCCAGCGCCAGCGCATCGGCATTGCCCGCGCGCTGGCGCTCCGCCCGCAGGTGCTGATCTGCGACGAGCCCGTCTCGGCCCTGGATGTCTCGGTCCAGGCGCAAATCCTGAACCTGCTCAAAGACCTGCAACGAGAACTGGGCCTGACCTATCTCTTCATCAGCCACAACCTGGCAGTGGTGGATTACATGGCCGACCGCATCGCGGTCATGTGCGCCGGCCGCCTGGTGGAGCTGGCGCCGCGGGCTACCCTGTTCCGCGGGCCGCGCCACCCCTACACCCAGGCGCTGCTGAACGCGGTGCCGGAGCCGAGCCTGGATCACCCGCTGGATTTCAACCGGGTGATGGACGAGCGCACCTCCGACCCGGCGGCCTGGCCGGCACCCTATGCCGACGCCGACGGCAACGCCCGGCTGGTGGAGGTCGAGCCCGGCCATTTCGTCCGCCAGAGCCGGCAAGCGACGGCAGCCTGAGGAGCGGACGACACATGCGCACTCTCACCCTGCTTCTGGCCTGGCTGGCCATCACCGCCGCAACCTATGTCGAAACACCCTATCTGGCCGCCAGGGTCGAGGCCGGTAACCTGCCGCCGGTGGCCGAACGCGTGCCGGACGTGCCGCAGGTCGAGCCGTTCGCGGAGGATTTTGCCGAGCCGGGGCGGCATGGCGGCAGTCTCCACATCCTGATGGGCAGCGCCAAGGATGTCCGCCAGATGGTAGTCTATGGCTATGCCCGCCTCGTCGGGTACAATCACCGGCTGGAACTGGAGCCGGACATTCTGGAACGCTATACCGTCGAGGACGGGCGCATCTTCACGCTTCATCTGCGGCCCGGCCACAAATGGTCGGACGGCCAACCGTTCACCTCCGAGGATTTCCGCTATTGGTGGGAGGACATGGCCACCAATCCGGAACTCTCGCCCTCCGGCCCACCGATTGCCATGCTGGTGGATGACGAACTGCCGGTGGTGGACTATCCGGATGCGACCACCGTCCGCTACGCATGGCCAAAGCCGAACCCGGCCTTTGTTCCGGCCCTGGCCGGTGCCCGGCCTTTGGATATCTATGCGCCAAAGCATTATCTGAAGAAATACCATCCGCGCTATGCCGACCCTGCCAAGTTGCAGGAACGCGTGGAGAAATCGAAACGGCGAAACTGGGCATCCCTGCACAATCGCAAGGACAATGCCTACAAAAACGACAACCCGGACTTGCCGACCCTCCAACCATGGCGCAACACCACGAAGGCGCCGTCGGAACGGTTTATCTTCGAGCGCAACCCGTTTTATCACCGCGTCGATGGCGAAGGCCGGCAATTGCCTTATCTGGATCAGGTGGTGATGACCATTTCCTCCTCCGGCCTGATCCCGGCCAAGGCCGGCAGCGGCGAAAGCGATCTGCAGGCGCGCTATCTGCGCTTTGCCAATGTCTCGTTCCTGAAGCAGAACGAGGAGCGGCACGGCTTCCGGACATTGCTGTGGCGCACCGGCAAGGGCGCGGAACTGGCACTTTATCCGAACCTGAACCATGAAGACCCGGTCTGGCGGTCCCTGTTTCGCGATGTCCGCTTTCGCCGGGCGCTGTCGCTGGCGATAAACCGGCACGAGATCAACCAGGTGATCTACTACGGCCGCGCCAAGGAGACCGGAAACGGCCTGTTGCCGGCCAGCCCGCTCTACGATGAAGCGCGGGACACGCGCTGGACCGCATTCGACCTGAACCGGGCCAACGCCCTGCTGGACGAGATCGGTCTGGAGCGCGGCCCCGGCGGCATCCGGCGCCTGCCGGATGGGCAGCCGCTGGAAATCATCGTGGAGACCGCGGGCGAAAACACCGAACAGACCGACGCGTTGCAATTGGTGCATGACTCTTGGGCCGACGCAGGCATCAAGATCTACACCAAGCCGTTGCAGCGCGAGGTGCTGCGCAACCGCATTTTTGCCGGCAAGACGCAGATGGCCATCTGGTTCGGACTGGAGAACGGGCTCGCCACCGCCGACATGACGCCGGCGGAACTGGCACCAACCAGCCAGCAGCAACTGCAGTGGCCGCGCTGGGGCCAATACCGTGAGACCAAGGGCCAGGCGGGCGAGCCCATCGATATGGAAATCGCGCAAAGCCTCTACGATTCCTACAAAGCCTGGCGCTCCGCCCGCGACAGCGAAAGCCGCCGCGCCATCTGGGAGCGGATGCTGGATATCTGGACCGACCAGGTGTTCACCATCGGGCTGGCGTCCGGGACCGAACAGCCGGTCGTGGTCGCAACCCGGTTGCAGAACATACCCGCGGATGGCTTCTACAACTGGGACCCCGGTGCCCATTTCGGCTGCTACCGGCCGGACCGTTTCTGGCTGAAACCGAATTGAGGGCCGTGGCGATGCACGACGGAAGCGACAGACAGGCCGCCCCATGCTGACCTATACGGCCCATCGCATTCTGGTGATGATCCCCACCCTGCTGGCAATCAGCGTGCTGGTGTTCATCATCATTCAGTTGCCGCCCGGCGACTATCTGACCACCTATATCGCCGAACTGGAAGCCCAGGGCGAAGCGGTCGATCAGGGCAAGATCGAGTTTCTGCGCCAGCAATACGGCCTCGACAAGCCCTATTGGGAGCAATACCTGCTCTGGCTCGGCGGCATGCTGACCGGCGATTTCGGCTATTCCTTCGCCTATGACCTGCCGGTGTCGGAGGTGGTGGGCGACCGGCTTTATCTCAGCTTCCTGCTGTCGTTCTCCACCATCGTTTTTACCTGGGTGGTGGCATTTCCCATCGGCATCTACTCGGCAACGAACCAATACAGTTGGGGCGATCACGGCCTCACCTTGGTCGGGTTTCTGGGCCTGGCAACGCCGAACTTCCTGCTGGCACTGGTGCTGCTGTATTTCGGCAAGGTCTGGTTCGGCACTTCCATCGGCGGCCTGATGGACCCGCAATACCTGGACCAGCCGATGAGTTGGGCCAAGTTCCTCTCCGTGCTGGAGCATTTGTGGGTGCCCGTCGTCGTCATCGGCACGTCGGGCACCGCCGGCATGATCCGCCGCCTGCGCGCCAACCTGCTCGACGAGTTGCAGAAACAATATGTGGTCACCGCCCGCGCCAAGGGGCTGAGCCCCTTCAAGGTGCTGATCAAATACCCGCTGCGCATGGCGCTGAACCCCTTCATCGCCGATATCGGCAACCTGCTGCCGCAGGTGGTCTCCGGCGCGGCCATCGTCTCGCTGGTGCTCTCGCTGCCAACCACCGGGCCGATGCTGATCGAGGCGCTCCGGGCGCAGGACATGTACCTGGCCGGCTCTTTCCTGATGTTCCTGGCCGCGCTCACGGTGGTCGGTGTCCTGATCAGCGACTTGGCGCTCGCCGTGCTCGATCCGCGCATCCGGCTTGGCGGGGGGGGCGAGTGATGAACGATCCCAAAGACCGCCGCCCCGACCGGGAACCGCTGCCGCACACCGTCTCCCAAGCCCCGTTCGACCCCTATTCCGTCGAGGCGGTCACGCCGGAGCAGGAGCGCTATTACCTGGCCACCCAGTGGCAGTTGATGTGGTGGAAGCTGAAGCGGCACAAGCTGGCGGTCTGGTCCGGCATCTTCCTGATCGCGCTCTATGCCTCGATCCTGCTGAGCGAAATCCTGGCGCCCTATGCGCTGCAGAGCCGTAACACCGACTTTCTCTACCATCCTCCGCAAGAAGTGCACTGGTTCCACGAGGGAGAGTTCGTCGGCCCGTTCGTCTACAAAAGCATCGGCGAGTTCGACCTTAAGGACTTCCAATGGAAGTACACTCAGGATACCGATCAGCCGCAGCCAATCCGGTTTTTCTGCCTTGGCGATCCTTATCGCTATTTCGGCCTGATCGAGGGCCGCTTTCACTTGTTCTGCCCTGCACAGGACGGGCATTTGTTCCTGCTCGGCACCGACCGGCTGGGGCGGGACGTGCTTTCGCGCATTATCTATGGCGCCCGCATCTCGCTGACCGTCGGCCTGTTCGGCATTACGATTTCGTTCGCCATCGGCATCGTCCTGGGCGGGCTGGCCGGCTATTATGGCGGCTGGGTCGATAACACCGTGCAGCGGGCGATTGAGGTGGTGCGCTCCTTCCCGGAACTGCCGCTTTGGATGGCCCTGTCGGCGGCGTTGCCTGTAACCTGGAGCCCGATCCTCATCTATTTCGGCATCACCATTATCCTGGGCCTGCTGGACTGGACCGGGCTGGCACGGGCCGTGCGCTCCAAACTGCTGGCCTTGCGCGAGGAGGATTTCACCACCGCCGCGGTGCTGATGGGCGCCAAGCCATCGCGCGTTATCGGCCGGCATCTGGTGCCGAACTTCATGAGCCACCTGATCGCCTCGGCCACCCTCTCCGTTCCCAGCATGATTCTGGGCGAGACGGCGCTGTCCTTCCTCGGTCTTGGCCTCAGACCGCCGATCACCAGTTGGGGCGTGCTGCTGGTGGAGGCACAGAACATCAACGTGGTGGCGCTCTACCCCTGGCTGATGCTGCCGGTGGTGCCGGTGATTCTAACCATTCTGGCCTTCAACTTTCTGGGCGATGGCCTGCGCGATGCCGCCGACCCCTACAAAAGCGGCTGATCCGAAAGGCAAGTTATCATGCCTCAGGCGGGCGCCAATTGCGTTCGGCCGGCAATCGGACTAGATTCCAAACTGGCGCGCGTCTACGAATTGCGGCCGAATCAACCAAAACCATTCCGTCGCTTTCGCGCGGAGGAGAAAATCAATGCGGTTTCTAATGGCGCTCGCTCTGGCCCTGCTCGTCGCGGCCTGTAGCACCAGTCAACAAGGCGGCACCGATGCCAGCGGCACGGGCACCGGCACAGGCGCATCCACCGGCTCCCAGACCACAGGGCCGGCTCCCGACACCCAGGCCTATCTGAACCAGACGATCGGCGACCGGGTGTTCTTCGATTTCGACCGTTACAATGTGCGCTCCGACATGGAAGGCACCGTCGCGGCCTGGGCCAACTGGCTGCAACAGAACCCGTCGGTCTCGATCCTGATCGAAGGCCATTGCGACGAGCGGGGAACCCGCGATTACAACTATGCGCTCGGCGCCCGCCGCTCGCACGAGATCAAACGGGCCCTGATGGCTATGGGCGTTGCCGAACGTCGCATCGAAACCACCACTTTCGGCAAGGACCGCCCGGCCGTGCTCGGCTCGAACGAGGCTGCCTGGGCCAAGAACCGCCGCGCAGTCGTGGTGGTTCGGTAAGGCGGACGGCTGGCGATGCGGTTGCCACGCGCGGTAACGGCCCTGCTGGCCGGCCTGTTTTTGATGCCGGTACCGGCCGCAGCCGAATCGGTTGAGGCCTTGCGCGCGTCCCTGTTGGCGGGCGCCTTCGATGCCGCCGCGGCACCGCAAGCCGCAGCTTCCCGCCCCGCCGCCCCGGCGCTTGCCGGGGCAGCGGCCTATTACCGGGGTCTGGCCGCTTTCGCCCTGAAGGACTATCCCGCCGCCGTCGCCACGCTGGCCGGGGTCGCCGAACAACACGGCAATGAGCCGGTCGGTCTGCGGGCGGCGGTCGTAGTCACGATTGCGCTATCCCGAAACGGCGACCGCGACAATGCCTGCCGCTATGCCGGTATTGTCGAGCCGCTGACCGGCAATCTGGCGCCGATCTGGGGCGTCTGGATCGCCAGCGCCTGCGAATAGGCGTGCAACTGGCCGTGGCCGTCTCCGGCGGCGCCGACAGCACCGCCCTGCTGCTACACGCAGCCCAGACCTTTCCCCGCGGCAGCGTGATCGCCCTGGCGGTGGATCACCGCACACGCCCGCAAGCGAGCGCGGCGGAGCGCCGGCACATCGCCGCGACGGCCGCCCGCCTCGGCATCGCCTGCCACAGCCTGGCGGTATCGCCGGCGGGCCATGGCCATGCCCATTGGCGCGAAGCGCGGCTGGGCGGGCTGGTGGCCTTCTGCCGGGCGCATGGGGTGCCGCGCCTCTGGCTGGGCCAGCATGCCGACGATGCGCTGGAGACGGCGGCCATCCGCCTCCTGGCCGGCGGTCCGCTGGAAAGCCTTGCCGGCATCTCTGCCGCCCGCTCGGTGGAGGGTGTCCGGATCGAGCGTCCATTGCTGGGCCAAGCGGGTCGCAGACTGCGCCGCGGGCTGATGGCGGCGGGGCTTGGCTGGGCCGAGGACCCGTCGAACCGCAACCCGGCCTACAAGCGTGCTGCCGTCCGCCAGGTTCTGGCGGCTTCGCCCGCCGACCGTCCTGGTGCTGCCGGCCTGCTGCGCCGCATCGCCGATTGGCGTATCGGACGGGAGCAGGCTGAGGCTCTGGCCTGGCACGCGATCGCCCGCGTATCGGCCCTGGGGGCGGTTAGCCTTGACGCACAGGCCTTGTCCCAACTGCCGCCATCGCTCACAGCCCGTCTTTTGCGCCGCGCGGCGCGCGTGGTGACAGGTGCCGACCACCGGCTGCGCAATGCCGACTTCGTGGCGGCCAGCCGCGCCGGCCCGCCGGCGGTTCTGGGCGGTGCGCTGTTGCTGGAGCAGGATGGCCTCTGGTGGGTGACGCGGCGGCCGGACAGCATTGCCAGCGCCGAACCTCTTCGCGGCGGCATGGAGTGGGACTGCCGCTGCCGCCTGACTCTGAACAGCCCATTGCCGCCCGGCGGATGGACCGTAGAGCCGGTGCGCGGGCGGCGCATTGGCAGCATGCACCGGCTTGGACCGGCCGCCGCCCTGGATGCCCTGCCGGCGGTGGCCGGCGACGGCGGCATCGTTGCCATTCCCCCTCTCGGCCTCTGGCGCGGCGCCTATGGCAAATTCTGGGCCGCAAGCCTCTGCTGTTCCTGGATACCGCACCCGGAGCCGGAGATTTTTCGGCTTGTGCCGTAGCGTTGGCGTCTTATCTCTATCCTTGCTACAAGAGCCCGTGAACCTCGTACAAAAACCGCCTGACCGCATGGCTGGGCCAACCTGGGACACCCGATGCGTAATATCGTCGTTTGGCTGATTATCTTCGTCTTGCTGGTCGCTTTGTTCAATGCGTTCCAGGGATCGGTCGGAAATTCCAATCGCAACGAAGTTGCATACTCCGATCTTATAACAGAAGTGCGCAACGATAACGTGCGCGATATGGAAATAAGCGGCCATGATGTGACCGGAAATTTCCGGGACGGGCGCGAATTCTACACCTATGTTCCGGATTCCACCGATCTTTTGTCAGAGGCAAAGAACAGCACTGCCCGCGTGAATGCGGTGCCGCCGGAAGACAATACGCTGCTCAGCATCCTGATTTCCTGGTTCCCGATGCTGCTGCTGATCGGCGTCTGGATATTCTTCATGCGCCAAATGCAGTCCGGCGGCGGCCGCGCCATGGGCTTCGGCAAGTCCAAAGCCAAGCTGCTGACGGAACGCCAGGGCCGGGTTACCTTTGAGGACGTTGCCGGCATCGACGAGGCCAAGGGGGAGTTGCAGGAGGTGGTCGAGTTCCTGCGCGACCCGCAGAAATTCCAGCGCCTGGGCGGTAAAATTCCGAAGGGCGTGCTGCTGGTCGGCCCGCCCGGCACCGGCAAGACGCTCCTCGCCCGCGCCATTGCGGGTGAGGCGAACGTGCCGTTCTTCACCATCTCCGGCTCGGATTTCGTCGAAATGTTCGTCGGCGTCGGTGCCTCGCGCGTGCGCGACATGTTCGAGCAGGGCAAGAAAAACGCCCCCTGTATCATCTTTATCGACGAAATCGACGCGGTCGGGCGCCATCGCGGCGCCGGCCTGGGCGGCGGCAATGACGAGCGCGAACAGACCCTGAACCAGTTGCTGGTGGAAATGGATGGGTTCGAGGCGAACGAGGGCGTGATCCTGGTCGCGGCCACCAACCGCCCGGACGTGCTCGACCCCGCCCTGCTGCGCCCGGGGCGCTTCGACCGCCAGGTGGTGGTGCCGAATCCGGACGTGATCGGGCGGGAGAAAATCCTGAAAGTGCACCTGCGCAACGTGCCGACCTCGCCGGACGTGGACGCCAAGGTCATCGCCCGCGGCACGCCCGGCTTCTCCGGTGCTGACCTCGCCAATATTGTCAACGAAGCCGCTCTCCTGGCCGCCCGGCGCAATCATCAGACCGTCTCGATGCGCGACTTCGAAGACGCCAAGGACAAGGTGATGATGGGCTCGGAGCGCCGGTCCATGGTGATGGCGGAACACGAGCGCGCGCTTACCGCCTATCATGAGGCCGGCCACGCCATCGTCATGCTGAAGGTCAAAGGCCACGACCCGCTGCACAAGGTGACGATTATCCCGCGCGGCCGGGCGTTGGGCGTGACCATGTTCCTGCCGGAACGCGACGCCTACTCGAAATCGATGACCGAGCTGAAATCGCTGATCGCCAGCCTGTTCGGCGGCCGGGTGGCGGAAGAGTTGATTTTCGGCAAGGACAGCATCACCACCGGCGCCTCCGACGACATCAAAAAGGCCACGGGCCTCGCCCGCCGCATGGTGACCGAATTCGGTTATTCGGAGAAGTTGGGGCCGCTGCGCTTTGCCGATAACGAGGAAGAAGTGTTCCTCGGCCACTCGGTCGCGCAACGCAAGAACATGTCCGATGCCACCGCAGCCCTGATCGACGAGGAAACCCGACGCTTTGTCGAGGAAGGCGAGGCCACGGCCCGCGCAATCCTGCTGGGCAACCTGGATGGGTTGCACCGGCTGGCGGTCGGCCTGATGGAATACGAAACGCTCAGCCGCGAGAATGTCGAGGCACTGATGCGGGGCGATACCATCAACATCCAGCGCCCGTCCGAGGTCAAGCCGGAGGCAGCGACACCGGACAAGCCGGCAGACACCGGTGGCCGGTCGTCCACCTTCCCGGCAACCAAGCCCCGCCCGGCAGAGGCGTGACCGGCACGGCAACGCCGCCGCGGCTTTATCTGGAGCCCCTGGACCTGCTCTCCCCGCCCAGCCGCCCGCACGCCGAAAGCGTGCCGGCGCTGGGCGGTGCCGCTGTGGCACTCAGCATCGGCATCTGGCGCCCCGGCAGCGACACCCCCCGAACCATTCTGCCCGCAGGCGACCTGCCCGGCTGGCTGGATAGCCTGACCGACGCAGAGCGCCTGCGGGCGGAGCGGATTCTGGCACACTGGCGCCGCCGGCCGTGCTTCCCCGGCGTGCCCGGCGGCCGCGACGCGCGCCCGGCGCTGATGGGTGTCGTCAACCTGACGCCGGACAGCTTCTACGCCCAATCGCGCAAGCCCGACCTTGCCGCAGCCATCGCCCATGGCCGGCAATTGGCAGACGAGGGCGCGGCGATTCTCGACATCGGCAGCCAGTCGACCCGGCCCGGCAGCGAGATCGTGGCGCCCGAGCGGGAGAGTGCGGCTGCCCTGCCGGTAATCCGAGCCCTCGCCAACGCGGATGCGGTGCTCTCGACCGATACGCTGCGCCCGGACGTCGCCCGCACCGCCATTGCCGCCGGCGCGGCGATCGTCAACGATGTTTCCGGGCTGATGCCGGCGGCGGCGCTGGGCGCTGAAGCGTCGCTGATCATCGGCCACATGCGCGGCAACCCCACCACCATGCAGCGCTGGCCCCGCTCCGGGCGCGGGGTGTTCAGTCTCTACGACTGGCTGGAGGCTCGCATTGCGGCGCTGGAGGCCGCCGGAATCGGGCCGCAGCGCATTGCCATCGATCCCGGCTTCGGCTTCGGCAAGACCGTACACCACAACCAGGCCATCCTGCACCATCTGCCGCTGCTGACGGGCCTGGGCGTCGCTATCGTCATCGGCGTATCCCGCAAGGCGTCCCTGGGATTCGTCACCGGCACGCCGGCAGCCGACGACCGGCTGCCCGCCTCGCTGGCCGCCGCTATGGCCGCCGCGCGCAGCGGCGCGGCCATTCTGCGGGTCCATGATGTCGCCGCCACCAGACAAGCCCTCCAAATTGCGCAGTTCTTCGGCTAAAAGGGTACAATTAACATAAACCAGGTATGGCTTGGGACCTATGGCAGAACGACTTTTCGGCACCGATGGCATCCGCGGCACTGCCAATGCACACCCGATGACGGCCCACTTGGCTGTGGATGTGGCCATGGCGACGGCAGCAGAGTTGCTGGCCCGCCAACCGGCCGCGCATCCAACCGTGGTGATCGGCAAGGATACGCGGCTGTCCGGCTATCTGCTGGAATCGGCACTGGAATCCGGCTTCCTCTCCATGGGCATGGATGTGGTGCTGACCGGGCCGCTGCCGACCCCGGCGGTGGCGAACATCACCCGCTCGCTTCGGGCCGGGCTGGGCGTCGTGATCTCCGCTTCGCACAACCCCTACCAGGACAATGGCATCAAGATTTTCGGCGGCGACGGCTACAAGCTGCCGAGTGACTGGGAACGCGCCATCGAAGCCCGCATTGCCGAGCGAGGCTGGGTGCTGCCGCCCGTGGAAGACATCGGCAAGGCCATCCGGATGGACGATGCCACCGGTCGCTATATCGAAATCGTCAAGCACACGCTGCCCCGCGGCCTGCGCCTGGATGGGCTGAAAGTGGTGGTGGATGCTGCCAATGGCGCCGCCTACCGCGCCGCGCCCCAGGCGCTGTTTGAATTGGGCGCCACCGTTACCCAGATCGCCTGCGATCCCGACGGCATCAACATCAATGCCGACTGCGGCGCCACCGAACCCCAGGCACTCGCCCGCAAAGTGTGCGAGGTTGGCGCCGACATCGGCATCGCCCTCGACGGCGACGCGGACCGGGTGCAGTTGGTGGATGCCAAGGGCCGGATTATCGATGGCGACCAGGTCATGGCCCTGATTGCCGGCAGTTGGTGCGCCCAGCAACGCCTCACCGGCAATGGCGTCGTTGCCACGGTCATGTCCAACCTCGGCCTGGAGCGCTATCTGGAAAGCCTGGGCGTGGTGATGGTGCGCACGCCCGTCGGCGACCGCCATGTGGTGGAGCGCATGCGGGCCGAGCGCTACAATGTCGGCGGCGAGCAATCCGGCCATATCGTCCTCAGCGACTATGGCACCACCGGCGACGGCCTGATCGCAGCCTTGCAGGTGCTGGCGGTGCTGATGGAAAGCGGACGCCCCTCCAACGATCTGCTGGCGGTGTTCGAGCCCATCCCGCAATTGCTGAAAAACGTGCGCTTCGCCCGCGGCAACCCGATGGAGCACGAGCGCGTCAAGGGCGCGATCCTGGATGCAGAGAAACGCCTGAACGGTAGCGGCCGCGTTTTGGTGCGGAAATCCGGCACCGAACCGCTGATCCGCGTCATGGCCGAGGGCGACCGCGAGGATGAAATCGCCGCGGTGGTCGATGAACTCTGCGCCCTCATCGAGGAGGTGACGGCATGAGCCAGCCGCCGCGCGTCCTGATTGTCGCCGGCTCGGATTCGGGTGGAGGCGCCGGCATTCAGGCCGATATCAAAACCGTCTCGGCGCTCGGCGCCTATGCCATGACCGCCGTCACGGCCATCACGGTGCAGAACACGCTGGGCGTCAGCGACGTGCACGCCATCCCGCCGGAGGTGGTGGCCGCCCAGATGCGCGCCTGCCTGGATGATATCGGCGCCGACACCATCAAACTCGGCATGCTGCATTCCGCACCGCTGATCGCGGCCGTGGCAGAGGTTCTGACGGAGCATGGCGATATTCCGGTGGTCGCCGATCCGGTCATGGTTGCCAAGGGCGGTGCCGCCCTGTTGCAGGCGGAAGCGGTCGGCGCGCTGGCGGCGCACATCCTGCCCCGTGCCCATGTCATGACCCCCAACACCGAGGAAGCCGCCGTCCTGATCGGCTCCGCCGTCGCCGACGAGGCCGGCCAGGAACGTGCCGCACAGGCCCTGGCCGGGCGCTTCGGTGCCGCGGTGTTGCTGAAAGGCGGTCATCTCGCCGGCGCCGGCGTGCTAAACCTGTTGCTGCAACCGGGCCGGCCGGCGGAGCGCTTCGTCTCGCCCCGGCTGGAGACGCGCCACACCCATGGCACCGGCTGTACGCTCGCCTCGGCCATCGCTGCCGGCGTCGCGCACAAGCTGCCGCTGGCAGAGGCGGTGGCACATGCCTGCCGGTTCGTCCATGCCGGCATCGCCAACGCCCCCGGTTTCGGCCGGGGCCACGGACCCATCGACCATCTTTCCACCGGCTTCCGGCTGGGCCGCGATGCCTAGGCCCAGCGCCTTTCGGCCACCGGTTCGCGAAGTGGTGACGGATTTGCCCAAAGCCGAGTGGGGCAGCCGCGACGCGCTCGCGGTGCTGACACTCTCCGGTGCCTGGACAACCGAATTGCTGGACCGCGCCGGCTGGCCTGCCGGCGTACCGAAGGATGTTGCCGGGCGCGCGGTCCGGGTCGATTTCACCGGCGTCGAAACACTGGACAGCAACGGCGCCCTGGCCCTCTACCGCTGGATCGCCGCCATCGGTGCCGAAGCCAGTTCGGTCGAGGTGGCGGCCGCTCCCGCCTTCTACCAGCGCGTCGCCGACGCCTATGCCATGGGCTCCGACCAGCCGCCGTCGCCCCGCGCCCGCTGGGGCGACGGCCTTGCCCGCCTGGGCCAACAGACGGTGGAGACGCTGGGCATCGGCGTCGAACTGCTGTCTTTCCAGGGCCAGGTGACGCTCAGCCTGTTGCACGCCATGGTCCGGCCCATGGAGTTGCGGGGCCGCTCCATCATCTACCACATGCAGGCGGCGGGCGTTTCCGCCCTGCCGATTGTCGGCCTGTTGAGCTTTCTGCTGGGCGTCGTCACCGCCTATCAGGGCGCCGACCAACTCGCCCGGTTCGGCGCGGAAATCTTCACCGTCAATGTCGTCGGCATCGGCGTGTTGCGCGAGATGGGGGCGCTGATCACCGCCATTGTCGTCGCCGGTCGCTCCGCCAGCGCCTTTGCCGCCCAGATCGGCACCATGAAGATCAACGAGGAGATCGACGCCATGCGCGTCATCGGCCTCGACCCGATCATGGTCCTGGTGGTGCCGCGGGTGCTGGCCTTGGGCCTGATCTTCCCGTTCATGGTGATCTTTGCCGACGCGCTCGGCATTCTGGGTGGCGCGATCATGGCGACGCTGTCGCTGGACATCACCTTCAGCCAGTTCGCCAAGCAATTCCAGAACGAGGTGCCGCTCTACCATTTCTGGGTCGGCCTCGTGAAAGCGCCGCTGTTCGCGATGGCGATTGCCGTGATCGGTTGCCAGCAGGGGCTGAAGGTCGGCCAGGGTGCGGCCTCGGTCGGCATCCGAACCACGGCAGCGGTGGTGCAGGCGATTTTTTTCGTTATTGTAATCGACGCCGCCATGTCAATTTTCTTCTCGCTCCTGGGAGTGTGAGTGCCCATGGGCCTGATTGAGACCGCGATTGCCCGCTCTGCCGAACCGGCCCCGCCATCGGCGGTGGAGGTTCATGGGCTGCGGACCCAGTTCGGAACCCATGTCGTCCATGACAATCTCGACCTGACCATCGAACGCGGCGAGGTGTTCGGCCTGGTTGGCGGCTCCGGCAGTGGCAAGTCGGTGCTGGTGCACACCATAATCGGCCTGATCCAGCCGCGCGCCGGCCAGATCCGCGTGTTCGGCCATGACACCCAGGCCGCCGGCAGCGCGGAGGCACAGGCGCTACGCCGGCGCTGGGGCGTGATGTTCCAGGACGGCGCGCTCTTCAGCTCGCTCACCGTCGCGGAGAACATCGACGTTCCCCTGAAGGAACACACCCGCCTCAAACCGCGCGACCGCCGCGCGATCGTGGCGCTGAAACTGCGCCTTTCCGGCCTGGACCCCTCGGTCGGTGTCAAATACCCGGCGGAGCTTTCCGGCGGCATGCGCAAGCGCGCCGGCCTGGCGCGCGCGCTGGCGCTGGACCCGGAAATCGTCTTCCTGGACGAGCCCACCGCCGGCCTCGACCCCATCGGTGCGGCGCATTTCGACGAGTTGGTGCTGGAACTGCAATCGGCGCTGGGGCTGACCGTGGTCATGATCACCCACGACCTGGACAGCCTCTACACCACCTGCAACCGCATCGGCGTGTTGCTGAACAAACAAGCGATCTGCGGCACCATCCGGGAGATCCGCGAGCGGCCGGAGCCCTGGATCCACGACTATTTTAACGGCCCACGCGGCCGGGCGGCGGCCTACGCGGGAGCGGCGTAATGGAAACACGGGCAGGCTATATCGCGGTCGGCAGTGCGGTGCTGATCCTATTGGCGGCTGCCATCGGCTTTGTGCTGTGGATGGCGAAATTCGACAGCGATGCGGAATACAAGCGCTACTGGATGTATTTCACCGGCTCCGTCACCGGCCTGAAAACCGGCAGCACGGTCTCCTACCGCGGCATCTCGGTGGGTGAGGTGTTGGACCTGCGCATCGACCCGGTGAATGCCGAGCGGGTGCGGGCAACCGTGGAGATTTTGGCCTCGACGCCGGTCAAGACCAGCACCGTGGCCAGCCTGGAAATGCAGGGCCTGACCGGCGGCGCCATGATCCTGCTCTCCGGCAGTTCCGAGGGCGACCCGCCGCTCGCGAAGGATCCGGCCGACGACTACCCCGTCATCGCCACCGCGCCCTCGCAACTGGAGCGCCTGTTCGAAGGCGCGCCGGCGCTGGTGGAGGAAATCAACCTGCTGGTGCGCCAGGCCAGCCTGTTGCTGAACCCGGACAACCGGCACGCCATCGCCAGCACCCTGCAAAACCTCGCCGCCATCTCCAGCGACCTGAAAGCCACGACGCCGGCCCTGCAGGCCCTGGTTGCCAGCGCCGGCAGCACCGTCGCCCGCATCGACCGCCTGGCCGCCGATTCCGAGGGCGATATCCGCGCCACCCTCACCGCCACCGCCAACACCATCCGCACGGCAGAGGTCACCCTGGCCGAGGCCCAAAGGACCTTCGCAGCCTTTACAGAAGCCGCAGGCGGCATCAACACAACGACCGACACCCTGAACGCCATGCTTCAGGAAAACCGGCGGCCGCTCAGAGACTTTACCCACGTCACGCTCTACGATATGAACGCGTTCATCGCCGAACTGCGAGAGTTGACGGTCTCCATGCGGCGGGTCGCCAACGAACTTGGCCGCGATCCCGCCGGCTTCCTGTTCGGTAACCAGCAGAAGGGCTATGAAGCGCGCTAACCCCCTCCTCCGCCGCCGCACCCTGCTCGCCGGAGGCGTTAGCGCCCTGGCGCTCAGCGCATGCGAGTCGGTGCTGCCAGGCCAGGGGCCGCCGCCGCGGCTCTATCGCCTGACACCAAAAAGTTCGTATCCCAACGCCCCCAAAGTCGATTGGCAGTTGGTGGTGGAGCCCCCCGCTGCCCAGGCCAGTATCGATACGCCGCGCATCGGCCTGATGCTCTCGCCAGTGCGCTTCGACTACTATGCCCAGGCCAACTGGGTCGACCGGGCGCCGCTGATGGTGCAGTCGCTGATCATCGAATCCTTCGACAACAGCGGCGCCATCGTCGGCGTCGGCCGCGAGTCGGTCGGCTTGCGCCCGGACTTCGTATTGAAGAGCGAGATGCGGGAATTCCAGGCGGAAGTGATCGGTGCCCAGCACGTGGTCAAGGTGGCCCTGCACGTAAAGCTGGTGCAGATGCCGGAACGCCACATCGTAGCCTCCGACTCGTTCGCCCATCAGGTTCCGGCGCCGTCAGATGCCATGGATCCGGTGGTGGCCGCCTTCGACGTGTGCCTGGGCAAGGTGCTGAAAAAGGTCGTGCTTTGGACCCTGGAGGAAGGCGAGAAGGCAGAGGCCAACCGCACTGTCGGCCTGCAACGGCCCTCGCTGTCCAGCAACTCCGGCAACTCCAGAAAGCGCCGACCAGCGCCCCAGGCGCCACCCATCGGCCGCCTCTCACGCCCGCAAAGCAGCTAAGTCGCGCAGCAACGGCATGACGTCGAGCGCATCGGCGGGCACGGCGTCCCAGTCAATGCCCGCCGGCGCCGGCAGCGGATCGGCCACCGGAATCAGGCGCGTCGGCGTCGCGATCAGTGACAGCGGCTGGTCGTGCGGCGCGATCGGAAAATCCTCGACCACCTGCACATCGTGCACCGTCGTGGCCACCGGCACCGGCGCATGACCGAGTTCGCGCAGAATCGCGAATTCCAGATCGCTATAGCCAGCCCCCTTGCCGGCGCGTTTTCCCGCCGGCGTAACGGCGACACAGCCGGTGACGATGGCGTCCAGTGGCGGCAAGTCCTGCAACGCCACCGGCACGGCGAACCGCTCCCAGGCGGCTCTGGCGGCCGCCTGCCAGGCAAGCTCTGGCGGAATACGCGCGGGATCGAGCAGCATAAAGCCGCCGGCGAGCCGCGGCGTCGGCACATAGACCAGCATGCCACGGCGCAGCGCCTCCGCCCGCACATGGCGCTGGGGGCTGTCCGGGTTGGCCTTGATCCGCCGGGCATTGGCCAGAAGCGGAGCCTCGAACATTTTCAGGGCGGCCGTCTTCGCATCGCGAAAGTTCGGAATCCGCCCGCGCGGCGGAAACGGATAGGCGGCCAAACCCTCCGATTCCAGACGCCCCCAGACGTAATCGCGGGCACCGGCCTTGTCCTCGAAGCGCATGCGAAAGCCTCCCGACTGCGTTGAAACTGCGATAAATTGGCATTTATGTCTGACGTGCCCGGCAGGCGTTGACAAGCCGCTGCAGGCCCTTTAACAACGCGCTCCTACCCCGCTCGCAGCGGCTGCCACACCAGCGTCGCCAGCGACCAGCCCGGATGCCCAGGTGGCGGAATTGGTAGACGCGCAGGTTTCAGGTACCTGTGGCCGCAAGGCCGTGGAAGTTCGAGTCTTCTCCTGGGCACCACATACCCCGATAACGTATTGATTAAATTTACAAATTTGGCAGGGGCGATTTTCAGCCCCCTGTTTGGCCCACCCTTTTTCAGGCGATAATATGCGCCGCTATGTTCTCCTTCATGACAGTTGCTCGGTGCTGAGTGTACGCTTTTCCGGCCTGGGTATAGTCGTAACCTAGGGCATCGCGATGCTCTCTTCTGATAGGAGACATCGTGATGCGGATACTCTCAAAGCGCCAGGTCAAGGAGATGGTCCTGTATTCCCCTCAGCACATCGCGCGTCTGGAGAAAGCCGGTCAATTCCCCAAGCGGGTACAGATCGAGCTCTTAGAGCCCGACTCAAAAGTTCAGTTGCAAAAGCAATACCTTGCGAGGCGCCGCGTCATCAGGCGGATGCTGGCGAGGTAGGGCCATGCGGGTGGAGCTTTCGATGGTAGTCTCCCAGCTTTGGCCAGCCGGCGGCAGCGGCCCAGCCAGGCGAAGGTCCGTTCCACCACCCAGCGACGCGGCAGGAGTTCGAAGCCTTTGGCGGTGGCGCTCCTTCGGATGATTTCGATCGTCCACCCGCCGCTGCCCTTGAGGGCCCGTTTCAGCTTGCCGCCCACATAGCCGCCATCGGCAAAGACGTGGCGCAGCCATGGAAAGCGATACCGGGCAGCTTGGCGGAGGCGGCGGCGGTGTTGGGCGGCAGGTTCGGGTCCG
>Ga0206129_10000280_pt1 | contig 83840 bp, 76 predicted proteins | sample Helgoland_Spring_8_FD_148616 | JGI IMG/M metagenome (GOLD analysis project Ga0206129, IMG submission 148616) | Pelagic subsurface seawater microbial communities from Kabeltonne, Helgoland, North Sea - Helgoland_Spring_Bloom_20160502_2 | ecosystem: Environmental > Aquatic > Marine > Epipelagic ... | reverse complement strand
AGCACCGATGCCTACGACGCTAACCTGGAGTGGGAATACCGCCGCAATCGGGAACGCTACGCGTTGCTCAACTGGGCCCAGCAGGCCTTTGACGACTTCCGCGTGGTGCCCCCTGGAATGGGCATCTGCCATCAGGTTAATCTCGAACATCTGGGCCGCGTCGTTATTGAACGTGACGGCTGGGTCTTTCCTGATACGCTGGTGGGGACCGATTCACATACACCCATGATCAATGGCCTCGGCGTGTTGGGTTGGGGGGTGGGTGGCATTGAGGCCGAAGCGGCTATGCTTGGGCAGCCGATGTTCCTGCCGAAACCTGTGGTGCTCGGCGTCAGAACGAGCGGCACACTACCGCCAGGGACGACCGCTACCGACTTGGTCCTGACGCTAACTCAAATTCTCAGGGCACACGGCATTGTGGGTAAGTTTGTCGAATTTTTTGGGCCGGGATTGAGTGCTCTAAGTATTGCGGACCGTGCCACGTTGTCGAATATGTCGCCAGAGTTCGGCGCTACGGCGACGCTTTTTCCTGTCGATACGAACACGCTGGAATACTTGCGCCTCACGGGACGTGGCGACAACGTCGATTTGGTCGAACGCTACACACGTGAACAGGGCCTATTCAGGACTGACGATGTAGCCGAACCGAATTTCAGCGAGGTCTTAGATCTCGACTTGAGCAAGGTCAAGCCCAGTGTCGCCGGACCTAAACGGCCTCAGGATCGTGTGGCACTAACGGGTGTTAGACAGTCATTCCAGTCCGTCCTCGACGGTGCGGCTGCCGAAGTGAATTCGAATGAAATCGCGCGGCTTACCACCGAAGGCTGTACTGAGGTCGGTGAATGTCTCAAGGCCTCGCCGGAGCAGTTGGGCCAACGCAACGCCGCCGCATCAGTAACCGATGGGTCGGTTGTCATTGCGGCCATCACAAGTTGCACTAATACCTCGAATCCGGCGGTCATGATCGCTGCCGGATTGCTGGCGCGCAAGGCTGTAGAAGCGGGCTTACAATGCCGCCCTTGGGTAAAGACTTCACTGGCCCCGGGCTCACGTGTGGTCACACAATACTTGGACAAAGCGGGTCTCACTCCCTATCTCGAGAAGCTGGGCTTCAACTTGGTAGGTTATGGTTGCACAACCTGTATCGGCAACTCCGGCCCCCTGCCGGAAGAGATCGCTGAGGCAGTAACCAGTAAGAAACTGGCGGTAGCCGCCGTGTTGTCGGGCAACCGAAATTACGAGGGCCGCATTCATAGCCAGGTAAAAGCCAGTTACCTGGCTTCACCGCCGCTTTGTGTCGCCTACGCACTGGTCGGGACGGTTTTGTGTGACCTGAGCGTCGATCCGCTGGGGACAGACCACCAGGGAAGCCCGGTTTATTTGAAGGACATCTGGCCGACCGCCGAAGAGATCGAAACGCTGGTGGCCGCAGCGGTGAGCTCCGATCAATTTGATTTGGAATACGGTCGTATTTTCGAAGGTGATGACACGTGGAAGAGTATGCCCGCCCCTATTGGAACTTTGTTCGACTGGACCGATGATTCAACCTACGTTCGCGAACCACCTTTCTTTATCGATTTTCCCGACACTCCGGCACCACTGGCTGATATTCAGGGAGCGCGCGCGTTGGTGGTGCTTGGTGACACAATCACTACCGATCATATTTCGCCGGCGGGAGCGATCACCGTCGATTCACCGGCGGGAGAGTATCTCGTCGCTCATAAAATACCGGAGGAGGAGTTCAACAGCTTCGGCTCACGGCGTGGCAACCACGAAGTGATGATGCGTGGCACATTCGGAAATATTCGTTTACGTAATGCGATGGTTCCCGGTGTTGAGGGCCCTTGGACAATACACACCCCCAGCGGCGATAGAATGACCATCTACGACGCCGCGATGCGTTATTTGCAAGAAAGTACACCGCTGGTAGTGATCGCAGGAAAGGAGTACGGCTCAGGCAGTTCGCGCGATTGGGCGGCCAAAGGCGCTGCGTTATTAGGTATCAAAGCAGTTATTGCCCAGAGCTATGAGCGTATCCACCGCAGCAACCTCGTTTGTATGGGCGTCCTGCCATTGCAATTCAAGGATGGCGAGTCGGCGCAGTCGCTGGGCTTAAGCGGCAACGAAACCTTCGCCATCAGTGGGATCGGTGACGGTATTGAGCCGCAGAAAATAGTCAGCGTGTCAGTGGTTCGGCAAGACGGTTCTCGAGCAACATTTGATACGATGGTGAGAATAGATGCCCCTGCGGAGGTCGAGTATTTTGTAAATGGCGGTATCCTGCAGATGGTTCTACGTCAATTACTGCAGACATGACGGCGGCTTGAGACGTTCCAATTTGCTGCCCAGCTTCATTAGAGCAACATCAGATGATCAAACCAGTGAAATGCTGGGTTATTTAGAAATGGAGCCCTTGCCTAAGGCATAGCTACTATTGCAGATTTTCAGGAGTCAGAAAAAAGGCACAGGCATTCTAACAGATACTGACAAGTTAACTTGAAGGTCTGGGCTGGGACTACACAACTAACCCTAAAATGCCAGAAATCTATTAGTTATCCACCACCTTTGTAGCGAATTATCAGTATAAAGCACAGTAAAATACCACTTCTCCAAGAAAAATAAGTTAACTTGTCAGTACCAGTAACTGCTCTGTTATAAGGAGAGTGGGTACCATTGGCGCATGGGAACCAACGCTGAAGAGTTTTGAAGTAGGTGGTTACCCGCACCAGGACACTTAGATGCGTTATTAGTAATCTCAATGTTTAATGGAGACCAAACAAATGAGTTACGTGCCGTACCCAAATTCGGGTTACTCTGAGAATTGTCCTCCATTGTCAGGCACAAGGTTTCCTCTAAGTTCATGCGAAGTTATATAATCTATTCAACTTGGGTCGTCATTTTGTATCTGTTAAGAGCTATCGATCCTTCAGTCAGCGCGCCTTTAGGTCTTGGGAAAAGGCAGTGATAATTTGAAAGGGAATCAATTTATTTCGACCTAGGAAGTTAACTTGCCAATACCCTTCAACTGTATATCAACCATTGAGAGCCTTATTTAAGTATGAGTAACTTAAAAATAAACGAAACTGAGCTGACTTCCTTTGATATCAAAGCTAAGCCTGTAATGGAAAGATATCTAAAATTATTGGATCTTGACACTAGTGACTACACTTTTGCAGCTAATTATTTATGGCTGAGCAATGGTAGTGGATTTTATTCAATTATCGAGGACACTTTTTGTTTCTTTTTACTAACAAATGGCGAGATCTCAATGCTGCTACCACCCTTAGGAGCACGAGAAAATATTCTTAAAGCTATCCCTGAATGCTTTGATCTCATGGTTAAAAATAATAACTTTAATACTAATACGAAAATTGAATATGTTGATGAATCTTTGGTTGAGATTTTTTTAAACGATCTAGAAGAAAATGTTGATATATTTGATATTTTCGAAGATTACGTAGTTGAAAGAGTATTGGTTGACTATATTTATGAGTGCACGGATTTAATCGAGCTGAAAGGTAATAGCTTTAGCACTAAACGAAACGAAATCAATAAGTTTAGACGAATTCACTCTGACCATAAGTTAGAGATTCTAGATGTTGAAAGACATGCTGACGGAATATTGGCGTTACTTAATAAGTGGATCTCTGATCGAATGAGGTATTTACCATCCGATCAAACAGAATTATTTCTTGATGGTATTTATAGTGAGCGCAGCGCAGTAAAGAGAATGCTAAAATTATACAATGAGTTGGATCTAATTGGACTAGTTATTTTAAGCAAAGAAAGGATCATAGGTTTTACTGTTGGTGAGAAAATTAACGACACTACGGCAAGTGTTATTATTGAGAAGACCGATTTTGATATATTGGGTTGTGCTCAGTATATTTTTCGTGAATTCGCAAAAGTTTTATTTGAGAGGTATAAGATTTTAAGGATTAACGTTGGTGACGATATGGGATTTGAAAACCTAAAAAAGGTGAAGATGTCCTATCGGCCCAGTCTAATGATTCCTAAATACGTAATTTACAAGCGTTAATTCAAGCTAACGTGAAGATTTTAGTTGAAATAGCTCAATTACAAGATTTGAATGCTCTTGTTAAATTGGAGAATGAAGTTTTCAATTCTTCCGATGGGTTGCTGACTAGGCGTGCTTTTCGTTATCACATGAAATCAAATAATCTATTATTGGTCGCCAGGCAATCCGGTGATAATTCGATGCTGGTCGGTTATATTTTAGTACTAAAGCGAAAATTATCAGCCCGTATTTATTCATTAGCAACGAATACTGTATTTCAAGGGCAGGGCGTAGCTAAAACTCTTGTAAAAAAAGCGCTGGCCGAATGTGCTGCTAGTCACCTGTACAAAGTGAAGCTAGAGGCACGGGCGACTAACTTTAAGGCAATAAATCTATACAAAGCACTCGGGTTTGAGGAGCAGTATATTTATCCTAATTATTACGAAGATAATGAGGATGCCAACTGTATGGAGTGGCGCCATGCATTGGTTAACAAGGTATTGCAGCCGACGAGACTAGTGTTAACTGATCAGAAGGGGTAATTCCCCCCTCCTGCATGTCAACGGATCTATCTATAATTACACTGAAAGCAATCTTTGGGGGGGCGGATAAAAAGTCTAAGATGATTTTCTTGTAGACCGCCGCCTTAGTTTTTATTTCACATAGCCAATTGGACGTTTTTAGAACGGTTAGAAAAGCGAATACTTTACAAAAACTCCATGGGATACTACGACACAGGGGCTGTAATTATCCAAAGGTTTTCACTGGGAGCGGCACTAACGGGAGAATACGGTCAAAACCTATACCTTTCAGCGTCAAATCTCCTCTGAAACAGTGCCTTTCAGTTAAAATACCTTCGGACTTATTAATTAACAGTTTGAATGCAAAAAATTAGACAATGAGTGTTGAAATGAGCGAAAAGACGAATCAATCTACTTTAAACGCATTGAAAATTGCTTTTACTTATATGCCAAAATCAATTGAAGTAACTAAATATGAGTATGGTGATAGCTTCCAAAAAATATTGGATCATATTGAAGTAGTTAGAGAGATTTTATTGATCAATGATGTTGATCCAGATGAAGTTTATGGTGAAATAAATCCCGAAAATACTCCTAATTCAACATACTAATTTGGAAATAGTGTGTGTAATTTTATAATGACCATTACCGGTACTTCGTAAATGCCAATTCTCATAACAAGTCAATGTGCCCAAGTTGTCGCACTTAGTGCGCCAAGGACTAATAAAGCCACAGGCTTTATTCACCGGTAATTGCGGCGTTAACTGATCAGAGGGAGGGGCGGCTCAAAAGTCTATGGTCTTCATCGCGCTGACCGCCGCCTTATTTAATTTTTCTACAACCAATTGAACGTTTTGGCAATGGCTAAAAAAATATCTAACAGGCCAGTATATGGATGTTAAGTAACTGCCCAGCTATGGGAAAGGGTGGAGAGGCTTTCTCCATAATAAGATGCCCAAAGTCCCGCAGTTGATGGTATGGGGCTACGTAGGGCAGGTGGGGTCATTGGGTGGAAAAAACCGGAGAGCAGGTTGGCTGCTCCCCTGCCGAAATGCTAATGCCTCAGAGTTACTGTTTCTGTGCAAAGAAATCACTTTCCAGAAGCGCGTCTCGGTTCTCACGGACAGTTTCCTCGTCTACCGGCGCCTCGGCTCTTTTGGATGCATTGCCACGCTCCTCCAGTTTGCCCCTCAGATGTTCAAGGGCATGCCGCGCCTTTTCTGCGGCGCCATTGACGGCCAACTCAAGCGATTCGTCATAATTGGTGACTGAGAGAGGCTGGTGGCCCCTAGGGCGTACCTCGATCTGGCAACGCTTGTTACGAGGACCGGACTTTTGAGCGTTCTCGTCATTCACATGCACTTCAACCCGGGTCAGGACGTCGTCGAAGCACTCCAGTTCATTGGCTACGGCTGCAGTGACCCATTCCTCGAACGAGACGCTGGCGGTTTCAATCTGATGACTGTTAATCAGTATTTGCATCATAGTGTGGTTCCATTTTCCGCTGTGAAATTTCTTGGCTCTTATACTCACCTTAGAGCAGCCGACACGGAGTAGCAACTCCTCTCGCTGCTCTGTTTATGTGCGTCAATACCCTTTTGGGTGGTAACTAAAAATCAGTTGCGAGCTACGAGATTTAGGAACTTATCCTATCCATTGGTGACTAATCTGTTACAACAACATTGCTTCTCCCCAAAGCAGACCCCGGTTCACTCACCATGGCCGGGGTTTTTTGTGTCTGCTGCAGAGGCCGAAACAAAAGTGATCTGCCCCACTAATTTCGAACACTTTGTTATTTGAAGTTATCTGAAAGTAGCCCATAGCTAGCACAAAAAGAAAAGGGAGCGAGCAATTGATGAACCTGTCGACACGTCGCAAAAAAAGGCCAACCCTCTCAGATTGACCTTCTTGATATAGATGGCGGGCCTTCCCAGACTTGAACTGGGGACCTGCCGATTATGAGTACAGCGCACAGTTGGTTTTGGACGTAGTAAGCGGAAGAAGTGTAAGGCGTTTTTGAGGTGGCCGGAGTGTGCTGACCGCTAACTGAACCATGGCCGAACTTCTTGGGGTCGGAAGTGCGTTTCAGTCGGCTATTCGGTTATGAGCTGTATGAGCTTTAGTCGTTGTATAACAGCTTGGGGAGGCATAGTTCATTTTGAGAGCAAGTGATGGCCGTGTAAATAATATCCTAGTGAAGTCTACTTTTTGCGAGTTGTCGGTAATTTTGAATGTCGGCCTTAGTCATAAAGCCTCCTTCTTTTACATGGCGAAGAAAAATAGTCAACTCGGCTTCAGCATCTTCCTTGAATGAAAATGGCCCCACCGCGAAATCTTCACGCGTGCTAAAAAACCAATGGTTATTCTCATTGTAAAAGCGACCAGATCGAAAATGCGTTCCGGTGATTTCATTTTTACGGTAATTCACAAGACACTCGCTCCCTTCGTGAGTCCCTCTTAACATAAGTCTAGTTGATATAGAGACCGCCATTAGACGGTTATCTGTTGATGAAACTTAGTATTTATATCGTTTTTGTAGGCATGATGAACACCCGTGTTTGGCGGCTAGGGTATTTACTATCGATGAGATTGTTCTCATTATAGACGGCCATGTATTTTCTAACGCACTGCCAATTCCCTGTACCCATAAGCGCCACCCAACAAAAAAGGTCAACCCTTTCAGATTGACCTTCTTGATATAGATGGTGGGCCTTCCCAGACTTGAACTGGGGACCTGCCGATTATGAGTCGGCGGCTCTAACCGGTTTAGCTAAGGGCGATGCCTCTAGTCACCCAGAGTATAAAAAAAGGGCCTACATTGCTGTAAGCCCTTATTTTTGTGTGGGGAAAATGTGGGGAATTAGAAACAGTGTCTCTAAAGCCGTGATAAACCCTATATAAATGGCGGAGGGGCAGGGATTTGAACCCTGGGTGCCTCTCGACACGCCGGTTTTCAAGACCGGTGCATTCGACCACTCTGCCACCCCTCCTAAAGTCTTTTTAGTGGTTTCAAGCCTGAAAGGCACTGAAGTTCACTTTGAGGCAGAGCCTCGAAAAAGAGCGGGAGATTATACCGTGGTTTTATTTACACACAAGGGTGAAATTCCACGAATTAACCTCCCGGTTACAACACATTTTTATGACGCTTTTTTCATTCCCTTTAACAACATTTACATCGCTTCTCTTACCTATTCGGATTTGCGTTGTTGGCGGGGGTCATTGCTAGGACGAGTGTGCTGAGTAGGTTCTACTGCTACCGGTGAGGGTAGTGATGTGTTCAGTGGTTGTGACTGAGCTTGAGTGCGTGTATCAGTGGCGATTGACACTTTGCCAACTGGCTTTGGTTTACTCCTCGGGTCATTACTGGCGCGGGTTTCAGTCGTCGGCTCTACAGCAATTTCGTTAGTGGCTTCAGGTTGGACCACTACTGTGGTTTCAGTTTCTTTTCCAGCAATATCGATTGCCTCAGTGTTATTGGTTTTTTCAGAAGTCTCTTCAGTCAATAGGATTTCTGTGGTGGCATCAGAATTTGGTGCTGCAGCTGGGGCCATAGCTTCTTCTGTAGCTTGTTGTGCCGGAGCCTTGGAGATTACTTCATTAGTTGTTGTATCCTGCGCCACTGTGTCTGTGTGTCCCTGAGATGTTTCTACTGACGTGTCAGGAGTATGAGCCGGAATTGAGTCTTGATGCTCAATAATATCGGGTTTTGTGGCGGTTTCAGACTCACTACGTTGAAGGCTGTTTTCGCTAGCTGTAACGGCCGTTGATACATCAATAGCTGCCATCTCAGATATAGCAGTCACAACCTCAGATGCAGCAGCAACTACTGGTGCTTTATCTTTTGGCGTTGTTTTCGTTTGTGTCTCAGGCGTTACTATGGGGGGGGAGGCCTGTACGGTCTTCGCTGCATCGGCGTCAGTCAGTAACTCTACAGGCACTTCCCGGCGTTGACGACGCTGGCGAGGGCTGCGTCGCTGGTCTCCTTCTCGGCTGGGTGGGCGATTGTTGGTAGTGACCTCACTTTCACTCTTACCTTTTTCTTTATCTTGAGGTTTGTTAGTAGCCTGCTGCGGGCTAGTATTAGTCAGTTCTTGCTGTTGTTTATCGCGAGAGCCTCGGTCCTCTTGTTTGTCGCTAGCATCTCTGTTGTTACGATTGCTCTCACTATTTTGGCCAGGTTTCCCCCGTCCTCGTCCTCTGCCTCGGCTACCATTGCGATTATCATCTGGGCGTCGGTTACGATTTTGTGGGCGGCGATCATTTCTACCGCGAGCTTGTTGCCTATCTTTACTCTCCTTGACTTCGGCTTTCTTACTCTCGCCGAATAAAAGGTTCAACAGACGGCGTAGTAAACTAGGCTTTTTCTCAGCGGTTGATTTGTTCTTCTGGCTAGACTTTGCGGTAGGCGTAGGTGCAGCCTGTGATGGAGGCAAGGTCTTCACAGCGGGTTGTAGTGCCGGCGGCACGGGTTTAGCAAAATCTGTATCTTCTTGTGAGGTGGTGTCCTCTGAAAGAGTGTTGGTTAATTTGTAGCTGTATTCTGAGGCGGCACCATCTTGCTCACGAATTCTTTGCACCTCAAAGTGTGGTGTCTCTAAACTCTCGCTGGGAACAACAATGACTCTAATACCATGGCGTTTTTCAATATCAGAAATTTCTTGGCGCTTTTCATTGAGCAGGAAAGTTGCCACAGATACGGGGGTAATTGTACGAATTTCAGAGCTGAATTCTTTCTGAGCTTCTTCTTCGACGAGGCGTAGAATCGATAATGCCAGAGAGCGGGTGCCACGAATGGTGCCTTGTCCTAGGCAGCGAGGGCATACTCTGGAGGTGGTTTCTTCTAATGATGGGCGTAGGCGTTGACGGGACATTTCTAATAGGCCAAAGCGCGATATGCGCCCAACCTGGACTCGTGCCCGATCAATTTCAAGGGCATCACGCATGCGGTTTTCAACATCGCGCTGATTTTTACTTGAATTCATATCGATAAAATCGATAACAATAAGTCCGCCCATATCCCTAAGGCGTAGTTGCCGAGCAATTTCATCAGCAGCCTCTAGATTGGTACGAAGGGCTGTATCCTCGATATCACTCCCACGAGTTGCACGGGCTGAGTTGATATCGATGGAGACCAACGCCTCAGTAACATCGATAACAATGGAACCGCCAGCAGGCAGTTTAACTTCTCGTTCAAAGGCTGTTTCTATCTGATTTTCAATTTGGTACCGGTTGAAGAGAGGGATAGAGTCTTCGTAGAATTTCACCCGGCTGTGGAAGTTAGGCATCACCTGCTGGATAAAAGCTGTCGCGAGTTCATAGGCTTCACGATTGTCGATAATGACCTCGCCCACATCCTGGCGAAGGTAGTCCCGAACAGCGCGAATAATGACGTTGCTTTCCTGAAACAGGAAGTGGGGTGCCTTGCAGTTCTGCGCTTCTTCTTTAATGGTATTCCACAGTTGAAGTAGGTAGTCCTGATCCCACTGCAGTTCTTCGGATGAGCGGCCAATACCTGCGGTGCGAACAATTATGCCCATGCCGCTGGGTGTGACGAGATCTCTAATAGCTTCCCGTAACTCGGTTCGTTCATCACCCTCAATTCGGCGTGAAATCCCGCCAGCACGTGGATTGTTGGGCATTAGTACTAGGTAGCGTCCTGCAAGGCTGACAAAGGTAGTCAGCGCGGCACCCTTGTTGCCTCGCTCTTCCTTTTCAACCTGAACAACAACCTCAAGCCCTTCTTTGATGACATCTTGGATTTTGATACGACCTTCGACGTCAGAAGGCTTTTTGGAGAAATATTCTCGAGAGATTTCTTTTAATGGCAGGAAGCCGTGTCTGTCTGCGCCGTAATCTACGAATGCGGCTTCCAAGCTGGGTTCAACCCGAGTGATTTTGCCTTTGTAGACGTTAGCTTTACGTTGTTCGCGAGTACGGTTTTCCAAGTCCAGGTCATATAGCCGTTGGCCGTCGACCATGGCCACCCGAATTTCTTCTGGCTGGGTGGCGTTGATAAGCATGCGTTTCATTATGTTGTCCTACTGTCTTGTGCACGACAAGCAGCAGAAGCACCGCAGAGGTGATGAACAATGGATGTGCAAAAAAGTCGGGCAACAAGGGCTGTCAGCGGTTAGGCTGGCGGCGAAAAGGGTTTTAATCCTATGATTTTCCTAAGTTTTCCGTTATCAGTCACTGAATCTTCCAGGTAGTACCTTCAAGTTATCAATCTGATGTTTTGCAGCCGTTCGTTCAGTTGGGGTGGCAAAATTAGAGCGAATTCTGTGTTGGTCTCAATCGGGGCCACTGTCTCAGTGGGGCCGGTATGTAACTCGCTGTTATCATGCTACCGCGGGAACAGAACTTGTGTTCAATATAGTTGCGGTAACTTCTGCGCCTTTAGCGCGGTTTCTCAATGACAACTGCCGAACCTTTATTGTTGTCGGGCAGCTGTCGCAATAAATTCAATATCGGGCTTTCGCCTTATCGTCTGCTGAGCGCTCTACGTACTATCTATAAAGCAGTCGTTACCGTCACCGATTTTTACCGGGGCTCAACATAACGGAGGAGGACTATAGCAGGTAATGTCAACTCCTTCAATTTAAAGGTGTGTGAATACGTCGTTAATTCCATGATTATTTTAGAGTTTTTTGGAGAAGGTGTCAGTGGTTGGGGCAGCTGCTAGAATGGCCGGCTTTCCTATCTATGGCTCAACTAACTGTGGCTGAACATGACTGATACCCAAGCAAGCTCCGTCTCTGTGAAGTTTGTCGACATCACTGAGGACCAAGCTGGCCAGCGGATTGATAATTTCCTGCTGGCAAAACTAAAAGGTGTTCCCAAGTCTCGTATTTATCGAATTCTTCGCAAGGGTGAAGTTAGGGTTAATAGCTCTCGAGTTAAGCCTGAGTACAAGTTACAGGGTGGTGATAAGGTCAGAATTCCGCCCGTCCGTGTAGCTGAGCGGAAAGCACCGGCTGGTCCAGGTCCGAAACTTCAGCGATTGCTTGAACGAAATGTTATCTATGAAGATTCAGTATTGTTGGTCATCAACAAGCCTGCCGGGTTGGCGGTTCATGGGGGTAGTGGGGTGAGCCTAGGGTTGATTGAAGCCTTGAGAGCAACTAGGCCTAGTCACTCCTTTTTAGAGTTGGTTCATCGCTTAGATCGTGAAACCTCGGGTTGTTTGATTATTGCCAAAAAACGCTCTGCATTGCGCTATCTGCAAGATGAAATGCGTGCGAGACGCGTGGTAAAAGTTTATCAGGCTCTGTCAACGGGTCGCTGGCCCAGGGGGATGAAGCGGATCGATATGCCTCTTCTCAAGAGCGAGCTGAAATCAGGTGAGCGTGTTGTGAGGGTTAATCCTGAAGGAAAGGCGTCAGTAACGCACTTTTCGGTGTTGCAGCGCTTTGATAAGGCAACATTCATGGAGGTAACGCTGGAAACGGGTCGCACTCATCAGATTAGGGTGCATAGCCAATTTGCTGGGTGTCCTCTAGCCGGCGATGAAAAATATGGTAACGACGAGTGTAATCGCCAGATGAAAGCGCTTGGGTTAAAGCGAATGTTTTTGCATGCTGCGAAACTGGAATTTCGATCTCCTGAAGGCGGTAAGATTCGAGTTGAAGCGCCACTGCCGGATGAGCTCGTGCAGGTGCTGGCAACATTGGAGTAAGAACTGATGGCTAAGCTGTTGATCTTTGATTGGGATGGCACTCTGTGTGATTCACTTTCTCGTATTGCGCTCTGTATACAATGTGCGGCAGAGGAGGTGGGTTTGCCTCCGCCTCTAGAGCATGAGGCCAGGGAAATTGTTGGTTTGGGGTTGGTTGAGGCTTTGGAGACCTTGTTTCCCGGCATCCATATGAATCAGATTCTAGCTATGCGAGATAGCTATTCTCGCCACTTTGTAGAGCATGATCGTGAACCATCCCCTTTTTTTGAGGGGGTTGCGAATACATTAGAGCAACTTAAAGAGCATGGGTTTCTGCTTACCGTGGCCACGGGAAAAAGCCGGCGTGGCTTGGACCGGGTTCTTAAAACCCGCAAGTTGACAGATTTTTTTCACGGAAGCCGCTGTGCTGATGAGACAGCAGGTAAACCAAATCCTTTGATGTTACAGGAGCTATTAAAGGAGTTTCGATCATTCCCAGAAGACGCATTGATGGTGGGTGATACGGAGTTTGATATGTCTATGGCGGTCAATGCGGGGGTTCCTCGGGTAGCCGTCAGTTATGGCGCTCACTCTATTGATAGATTGCTTAAGTACCAGCCTCTGGCCTGTCTGGAAAAGTTTGCTGATATCAAAAATGTTTTATTTAAAAACATTATATAACATGTGATTACGATACTTATCTAGTGTTATACATTAAGTATATCGCGTAGCATTTTCCCCAGCCGAATAAGAGGTAGGCCAACGAGTGCCGTTGGATCACTGCTGTATAAGCCTTTAAATAAAGTAATCCCCAAGCTTTCGCTTTTGAAGCTACCTGCGCAATCGTAGGGCATATCTTTTTTCAGGTAATCTGCTATTTCTTCATCACTAAGTTGCCGAAATACCACGTCGGTGGAGACAAGATCTACATCAATATCTCCAGTCTTGCTATTCAATAGTGCTATGCCCGTGAGAAATGTTACTCGCTTTCCGGACTGTGATCTTAGCTGCTGGAAGGCCGCATCATAATTGCCCGGCTTGGCAAGAATGCCTCCTTCGTGAACGGCCACCTGATCTGATCCAATAATGAGGTGGTGAGGGTATGAGGTTGCTAGAGCCATAGCTTTGGCTACAGACAATCTTTTTACGAGTTGTTCAGGTGGTTCTCCGGGTATTGGGGATTCATCAATATCGGGAGATAGGCATTCAAACGAGAGTTGCAGGCGGTTCAGCAGGGCTTGCCGATAGGGGGAAGAGGAAGCAAGAACCAGTTTTGGCATGTGATGTCCTGTGTGTCATCGAGTGGTATATCTAGAGGCATTATATCTGGGTTTCCATAGCGGCTATAATATTGCTCTGAAAGCCTCTATTTCCGGGAATTTTTCTTTGACAGATCAAGGTCATATCACTATTATGGCGCGCCTATGTTGACACCCCCTCAGAGAAACATTTTGCCGCAGGTAGTTGACCCTCGGCGCTTAGTGAATCAGGGCGTGATACTGACAGGTGAGATTAATCCTGATTTATGTATCAGGCTTGCCGAGGCAGTTGTTGGAATCAGTGAGCCAATTATGGCCAACTTGATTTTTGATACAAATGAGCAGGGCCGAAAGATGGTGCGAGGAAGTGCATCAACCACGGTCTTGATGACCTGTCAGCGCTGCCTCGAGCCTGTAGAGAGACCACTGGCTGTTGAGATGGCTCTTGGTATCGTCTGGTCTGAAGAGCAGGCAAAATCACTACCCCGGGAAATGGATCCGTGGATTGTGGTGGATGAGGTGGGAGATATCGCTGCTTTGGTGGAGGATGAGTTACTATTGGTGCTACCATTTGTAATGTATCACCCTGAAGGCCAGTGTAATACAGCGACTAGCCACTCAACTGATGATGAGTTGGGGGGCGTAGCGGAAGAAAATCCCTTTAGTATTCTGGAGCAGCTGAAGAACAGTAGCTCGGACAATTAACAAAACGTTTTATCAGGAGTAACACATGGCCGTACAAAAGAGCCGCAAAACCCGTTCAAAGCGTGGCATGCGTCGTTCACACGATGCGCTGAGTGGACCAACATTGTCTACCGATCCTGTCAGCGGTGAACTGCACCATCGCCACCACGTTTCTGCTGACGGTTTCTACCGTGGTAAGAAAGTGGTTGATACCGCTGAAGACTAACGTCTTTTTCGACTGAAAGTATTTATCTTTGGCTGACTATCTGTGTCTCGCCATAGACGCCATGGGTGGGGATTTCGGTCCCCGCATCACGGTTCCCTCGACTCTCGATATTCTCCGTACCTCTCCTCAGCTTCGTGTTGTACTGCTAGGCGACGCTCAACAAATTCAACATGAAATAGATCGTGTTGGTCATGTTGACATTAATCGCATTCGCGTTCAGCACTGCACTCAATCTGTCTCGATGAATGAAAAGCCTTCCTCGGCGGTTCGCAACCAACGTGACTCGTCCATGTGGCAGGCTCTACAATTAGTGGCTGATGGGGAGGCTCAGGCTTGTGTAAGCGCCGGTAATACAGGCGCTTTGATGGCTATGTCTTTATTTTTGTTGCGAACATTGTCAGGCATCAGTCGTCCCGCTATCTGTACTAAAGTGCCCACTCTTTCTGGTCATACCTATTTGCTGGACTTGGGGGCTAACCTCGAGTGTTCGGCTCAACAGCTCTATCAATTTGGCCTAATGGCGACTCTGGTCGCTTCAGCAATTGAAGATAACCCGTCGCCAACGGTTGGATTGCTGAATATTGGGGTTGAGGATATAAAGGGTCGGCAAGAGATACTTGACGCGGCAGCATTATTTAAGGCCGACAATGATATTCAGTATCTGGGTTTTGTTGAGGGCGATACGTTGTTTCAGGGTGTTGCTGATATTGTGGTCTGTGATGGTTTTAGCGGCAACGTAGCCTTAAAAACAAGTGAAGGCGTTGCTGCGATGATACAGGGTTTGTTAAAGCAGGTTCTCTCTGAGACGCTTGTGGCTAAGCTTGGAGCCCTGTTTGCTAGATCGGCTCTGAAGCGTTTGCAGCGGCGCGTAGATCCGGCTCAATACAACGGTGCTAGTCTATTAGGGTTGCGGGGTGTTGTGGTGAAGAGCCATGGTGGTGCCACCAAAACAGGTTTTTCTCATGCGGTGACTGTCGCAGTTCACGAAGCACAGCGCGACTTGCCATCTCTCATTGAGGCTCGACTCACACAAAAGAGTAATCAACCAGAGGTATTTGATGAAGAGTAATCTTGCTTTTGTTTTTCCTGGCCAAGGTTCACAAAAAATTGGCATGCTCGCAGAATTGTCAGAGCAGTACAGTATCGTCGGTGAGACGTTTACAGAGGCCTCTGAGGTGCTGGGTTACGATCTTTGGGACCTGGTTCAAAACGGTAGCCAAGAAGAAATCACGCTGACCGAGCGCACACAGCCTTTGTTGCTCACGGCTAGTGTCGCGGTATGGCGCGTTTGGCTGCAAGAGGGTGGCGCACAACCTCAAGCTATGGCCGGCCATAGCTTGGGAGAATGGTCTGCTCTAGTTTGTGCCGGTGTGGTTGAATTTAAGGATGCTGTTCGTCTAGTGCGTAATCGTGGTGCTTATATGCAGGAGGCTGTTCCGGCTGGAGAGGGTGCTATGGCTGCGATTATCGGCCTGGATGATGAGTTGATTAAGTCTATTTGCGCTGATGCGTGCCAAGGTGAAGAAGTTGCCGCAGTGAATTTTAATTCGCCTGGTCAGGTGGTGATTGCAGGCAATGCTGCAGCTGTGGACAGGGCTATTAGTGGTTGTAAAGAAGCCGGAGCTAAACGTGCTTTACCTTTACCCGTTAGTGCGCCGTTCCATACTAATTTGATGCAACCTGCTGCCGAGAGATTGGCAGATGAAATTATGGCGACGGAGTTTTCCGTGCCACAGACCTTGGTGGTACATAATGTCAACGCCCAAACTGAGGATGACCCTGAACGCATCAAACAATTGATGATTAAGCAAATCTGTAGCCCAGTCCTTTGGGTTGATTGTGTGAATACATTGACGGCTAATGGTATTGATACCGTGGTTGAATGTGGTGCTGGTAAGGTGTTGAGTGGACTTTGTAAGCGTATTGATCGTTCTTTGAATACCCACGCCACTGAGAATACTGCCAGCCTTACAGCGTCTTTGTCAGAGATTTAATCTATAGCTCGAAACATAATGTGTTCAACGTAAAGAGTTCAGGAATAACAAGCAGGAGTTGATTATGAGTATGCAGGATAAGGTGGCACTGGTAACAGGTGCTAGCAGAGGAATTGGGGCTGCTATTGCGGCAAGCCTTGGTGCTCAGGGTGCGATCGTCATTGGTACAGCGACATCAAAATCTGGTGCAGAAAAAATCAGTGCCCGCTTTTTAGAGCAAGGGATTAAAGGCAAAGGCATGGTGCTCGATGTGGCAAGCCAAGAGTCTATCGATGCCTTGATGGATACTGTTCGTGAGGAGTTTGGTGTCCCTCTGATCCTGGTTAATAACGCGGGAATCACCAAAGACAACATCCTCATGCGAATGAAAGATGACGAGTGGTTTGATGTTATCGATACTAACCTCAATTCGATCTATCGTCTTTCCAAGGCCTGCTTGCGAGGAATGACCAAGGCTCGCTGGGGACGCATTATCAATATCAGTTCTGTTGTGGGTGCTATGGGCAATGCAGGGCAAACCAATTATTGCGCTACCAAGGCCGGCGTGGGTGGGTTTACTCGCTCTCTTGCTAAGGAGCTTGGGCCACGCAATATTACCGTCAATGCGGTATCGCCAGGGTTCATTGATACTGATATGACAAAAGATCTACCAGATGCCAATCGAGACAAAATTTTATCTCAAGTTCCACTGGGTCGTCTGGGTGAGCCAGAAGAGATTGCCGCTGTAGTTGAATTCCTTGCTGGGGACACTGGAGCCTACATTACTGGTGAGAATATCCATGTAAATGGTGGGATGTATATGTCTTAATGCATTGAATTTAAAGGTGAAATAAGGATTTTGACGAAATCGGTTACGCGAGCAGTTATTTCAAGGTAAAATTCGCGCCTGACGTTATGTCAATAATAAGAATTTTTGTTGTAGGGCGGGTAGTAAGAACCGGGCGACAGATTACTTTCTAAGATATAGGAGAGAATACATATCATGAGCAGCATTGAAGAACGCGTAGCTAAAATGGTTGCCGAACAACTGGGTGTTAAAGAGGATGACGTTAAACCAGCCTCTTCTTTTGTAGAAGATCTTGGAGCAGATTCTTTGGACACTGTGGAGCTGATCATGGCTTTGGAAGAGGAGTTTGATACTGAAATTCCTGATGAAGATGCTGAGAAGATCGCCACTGTTCAGAATGCGATTGATTATATCAACGCTAACCTCGGCTAATTGCTGCTTAGGTTGTTGAATAAAAAAAGCCGCTCTTGTTGAGCGGTTTTTTTATGCCTGAATTTTCCCTTTATATCTGGTTTAATCTTGCGCCATGAGTAATGCAGAATACACATGTTTTTTGAATGGCGAGTTGGCAGATTCAGTTTCTACCAAAGATCGTGGTTTTTGCTATGGCCATGGGTTATTTGAGACTCTTCGGCTGGTCAATGGTGTTGCACCCCTTTGGGATTTACATCTTTCCCGGTTAAAAAGTGGTGCGGTTCGCTTGGGGATAGCAATTGATGATCAATTGCTGGATCAATACTGTGATCAGTTAGTGGATGTTTGTCCTGCTGATGGCATTATGAAAATCGTCATAACCGCAGGCAATGGGGGTAGGGGGTATCGCACGGATGTATCACTATTACCAAACTACCTGTTGCAGTGGTTTCCATTGACGGCTTACCCCTTCGAATATAGTCAGCAAGGCATTAGCCTTAAGCTATGCCGGCATCAGTTGCCGAACGCACCAAGCTTGGCAGGCATTAAGCATCTAAATCGACTGGATCAGGTTTTGGCCCGGGCTGAATGGGGGGATGACTACCCAGAGGGCTTGATGCTGAACCAGCAAGGTCATGTCGTTGAGGGTGTGAGTAGTAATTTGTTTTACCGTCGTGGTGAACAGTGGTGCACTCCCCGGCTAGACCAATGTGGTGTGGCAGGAGTTATGCGACAGTATCTGTTAGATGAGCTGTTGCCTGGGTTATCAATCTCAGTACTGATAGAGGCTATTTCCCTGGATGAGCTCTTGTCGGTGGATGAGCTGTTCCTCTGTAATTCGGTGGTAGGTATCTGGCCGGTGTTATCTTTGGAAAATCATACTGTTTGGTCGTTAGGTGAGGAAACCAGGCTCATCCAGCAACAATTACATCAGGTGCTACCATGCTACGGTTGATCCCGGGGTTGCTGCTACGGTGCCTGGTATTCAGCCTGACCGTCTTGACCTTAAGTGTCATGGCTGCTTTCTGGTACATCAACGACTACCTGGAGACCCCTTTGTCGGGCGCTGATGAGCCCCATGTAATTGAGGTGGCAAGTGGTAGTAGCTTGACAAAATTAGCTCACCAGATGGCTGACCAAGGATTGCTCAAACATCCTGTGTTGTTTACTGCCTATGCTCGTCTGACAGGCCAAACAAGTATTAGGGTCGGTGAGTACCAGCTGGATTCCGACGCTACTCCTAGAAGACTAATTGAGCTGTTGATGTCTGGGAAGGTGATTCACTACCAGCTTACTTTTCCAGAAGGGATAAATTTTAGGGAATGGCTATCGTTGCTCGCTATGCAGTCAAAACTGACTCAAGATCTACAGGGACTTGACGCTCAGGAATTATTGCGTCAACTCGGGCTTGATCTTGACCATCCAGAGGGGTGGTTTTTTCCTGACACATATAGTTACAGTGCTGGTGACAGTGATCGTGATATTTTGTTGCGCGCTCATGATCAGATGCGGGAGGTCCTTGATGATGAGTGGCGGTCTCGAGAGGACGGTTTACCTTACAAATCCTCCTATGAAGCACTGATTTTAGCCTCGATTGTTGAAAAGGAAACCGGAGTTGGTTCCGAGCGAAGTCAGATTGCCGGTGTGTTTATACGGCGCATGAAGAAGGGGATGAGACTCCAAACAGATCCTACGGTAATCTATGGCTTGGGTAACCAATATCAGGGCAATATCACTCGTCGACATTTAAAACAGGAAACGCCCTACAATACGTATCTTATTAAGGGGTTGCCACCTACGCCGATCGCGATGCCCGGACGTGAGGCAATTCACGCAACGCTACATCCTGCTGAGGGGGATGCCCTGTACTTCGTAGCTAAAGGTGATGGCAGCCATTATTTTTCTGCAACGCTAGATGAGCATTTACAAGCAGTGCGACGATACCAATTACAGCGGCATAAAAATTACCGCTCTAGCCCGAACAACGCTAGCCAGGACAAGTAAAACATAAATGATAAGTAGCAATATCGGAAAATTTATCACCATTGAAGGTGTGGAAGGCGTGGGAAAAACCACGAATATAGATTTCATTCGACAGTGGCTAGAGCAGCGAAAAATTCCTCATATAACGACTAGGGAGCCAGGAGGAACCCCTCTGGCTGAGAGTATCCGTGAATTGTTACTCAGTCCTCGTGATGAAACAGTGGATGAAAATACTGAACTGTTATTGATGTTTGCAGCCCGTGCCCAGCATCTTGCGGCAGTGATCGTCCCCGCATTGCAGAAGGGGCAGTGGGTGCTTTGTGATCGCTTCACCGATGCAACCTACGCATACCAGGGCGGTGGTAGGGGCGTCTCTATGGATAAAATCGCTCAGCTGGAAACACTTGTGCAGGGAGAGCTGCGCCCCGATCTTACACTGGTTCTTGATATCCCTGTGGAGCAGGGGCTTGAGCGTGCTAAAAATCGTAGTGCGCCAGACCGCTTTGAACAGGAAAAACTCGCTTTTTTTGAAAGAGTCAGAGAATGTTATCTCTCCAGAGTGAAGGCTGAGCCCCATAGGTATCGTGTAGTTGATGCGTCCCAATCTCTGAGTGATGTTCAATCAGACCTTAGTGCGCTGCTAGAGCGTTGCTTGGGACAGGTTTTATGAGCGAGAAAATCACGCCAGCTACTGCAATGCATTACCCTTGGCAGGCGTCCCATTGGGCGCAGCTGGTTGCCCAGGTGGAACAACAGCTAATTCCCCATGCGTTAATTCTGAGCGGTCCCAAGCATATCGGTAAGTACCAGTTTGCGCTCACATTGGCTCAGCGGATGCTCTGCGAGGCTCCGGTGGGTGGGTACCCTTGCGGGCACTGTAAGCAATGTCATTTAGTGGCAGCGAACAGTCACCCCGATATGTTGAAAATTTTGCCTGAGGACGAGGGTAAAGCCATTCGAGTCGATACTATTCGTGAACTAGGCGACTTCTCCAGTAAGACATCTCAGCAGGGTGGCTGGAAAGTCGCCGTTATCTATCCGGCAGAGTCCATGAACCTTAACGCGTCCAATGCGCTATTAAAAAATCTTGAAGAGCCGGGTCAAAACACGTTGTTGCTTTTGGTCTGTCATGAGCCTGCCCGATTATCTGCAACCATTAGAAGTCGGTGTCGTATGGTTAAATTTCCCGTACCGTCTGCGATCGAGGCGCGCCCCTGGTTATCTCAAGTGGCTGGACAACATGAAGATATAGATCAGTTGCTGGACCATTCGGATGGGCGTCCCTTATTGGCATTGAAACTGCTTGAAACTGACTCATTGGAACAGCGTCGTTCATTTGAAGAGATGTTGGATGATCTAGCGGTACGTCGTTCAACACCGTTGTTGGTTGCAGAAAAGTTGATGGCTATAAAAAGCTTGGATAAGGATCCTGTCGCCGCCGTTGATTGGCTTTACCGCCGGGTAGCATCTGATATCCGGGCAGACCATGGCGAAGGCTCGTCACGCTTAATGTTTCGCTATCTAGATCGTTTGGTCCAGGCAAAAAAACTGCTTCAGAGTAGGGCCAACCCTAATGTTCAGCTAATATGGGAGGAGCTGTTGCTCAATTGGCAGCATCTTTTTATTAAAAGGTAGCCGAGGCATAGTTGAGCTGTGCTTTATATTCTGTGGACAGTATCTGCTATACGCTGGATGATGCGGGCTACGCTATAGTACACTAGGCGAAAATATGTTGGATAACGTATGAATATGGACGCATTTGGCGGCGGAGTAAGAAATGGCATACTGAACCTTACTGTTAAGGATCAGCAGGCGCTTTACGCTGTGTATATGCCTTTTGTTCAAAATGGCGGCCTGTTTATTGCTTCGCGCAAAAACTACGTGCTCGGTGATGAGGTCTTTGTCCTTCTTGACTTGTTCGACGAGCCTGAGCGCATCCCACTGACGGGTAAGGTCGTCTGGATTACCCCGAAGGGTGCCGGAGGAAATCGTAGTCAAGGGGTAGGTGTCCAATTAAATGAAAAACATGCTGAGATGCAGGGAAAGTTAGAAACTTACCTTGCAGGTATGATGGAGTCTGAAAAGCCGACAAACAGCATGTAACTGGCAGCAGCAACCATCTTTCAATGATGTGATAAAAATCTAATAAGGAATACACAACCGTGCTGGTGGATTCCCACTGTCATTTGGATCATCTTGATCTTAGTGACCATCAAAACTCTCTCCATAATCTACTGAAAACAGCCCGGGACAGGCATGTCAGTCGTTTTCTCACGGTAGGTGTCGATTTAGACTCATCTTTGAAGCTAGTCGAGTTGGCTCCGAATCATCCTGGAGTGTCGGTGTCGGTGGGTGTACACCCGTTGCAAAAGTCTATACCTGTTATGCCGGAGGTTTCTGAGCTTGTTGCGCTAGGCCGCCATGATGTGGTGGTCGCCATTGGTGAAACTGGATTGGATAACTACTATGGCCTGGACTCGGCAGACTGGCAGAAAGAAAGCTTTATTCGTCATCTAAAAGCTGCCAGTCAGTTGAGAAAGCCAGTCATTGTCCATACGCGTGAGGCGCGCGAGGAAACCCTGGCTATCCTTAGAGAGCATGCGGATATCCAATCAGCAGGAGTGATTCATTGTTTCACTGAAACCTGGGAGATGGCTCAGAGTGCGATGGAGCTCAATTTATACCTTTCTTTTTCCGGTATTATTACGTTTCGCAATGCTTCGGCTTTGAGGGATATAGTAAAAAAAGTACCACTGGAACGTATTCTTGTGGAAACTGATGCGCCTTGGCTCACTCCCATGCCCTATCGAGGCAAGCAGAATGAGCCACAGTTCGTAGTGGAAGTGGCTAAAGCCGTGGCCGATATAAAGGGTATTTCTTTTGACGAGGTAGCCGAGGTTACCTCCAATAATTTTGAGAAATTATTCTTTTCTGGTAACGGTTCCTTTCCCGCAAGATAGGTGTGACATAAAAAAACCCGACAAGAAATCTAGTCGGGCGATCTTACATGGCGGTTCTCGCTATTTTCTTAGCTTTTTGTTGCTTCCGTCGCGTCTGCTGCTGGCTTACCGGATGTATCCGGTTTGGCAAGGATGAGATCAGCTTGCCTTACATTGGAAATTTCTTCATAAACATCCCTTTCAACAGAGAAGAGTACGTCTATATCTGAACGCCGCATAAAGTGGTTTGCGCCATATTCTAGGAGCTCATAAATCCACCTGTTTTCACCATCAGAGACGATTAATGTTACTTTGTCCGTGAGAGCTGAATTGATTTCAGCTGCGGTATTGGCCACCCTTTGAATACGTAAATTGGACAGCGCCCCAGCTAATTCATCCACTTTGTCTTGATTGATTTTCCCCAGATCGGTATTGCCAAGAAAAATCGATGGCCCGGAACGATTAAAACTCCAAGATAGTCCTGTTTTCTTCAGGTTGTAATCAGGGCCTTGGATACTGATGATGTTTTTAGCGGCAATCAGGGCCTTATCAATCCATTGGTTCCTGCTTGGCAGGATATTCAGGGTATCCAGTTCAACAGTATAGATCGAGTCGCTACCTGTTATGCGAGCATGAGATTGACGCAGTCCTGGAGCGCTACCAAGGAACAGCTCACCCACCAGGTCATTACCACTGTACAGCTGTATACGCCTTACAAATTTATCCTCGGCGACTTCAAATCGCTTGTGGCTATTTGGAGAGGTTGCGACGGGCCAACTGGTTTGTAGTCTTTGTAAATTTCTGAGTAATTCACCGAGAGACTCTTTATCGGCGAGAATTTCGATATCAGAAAGTAACCATGTCTCACCGGATTTAACTGCTGAGAACCCGGTTTTTTTGTCTCTTATCGCTATCTTATCAATGGCCTGCCAATCGATATTAAGCAATGGCTTCGGTTGGTTTTGCTTTGCTTCCCACTGATTGCTCCATAACAGGGCTACAGCCAGAAGGAGTTGAATGAACAGTAGGCCTGTGAGCCAGAATCGTAGTTTTTTCATTTGTAATCCCCCTTAACCAGCCAGCTGGGTTAGATAGCGTCGTTGGCGAGATTGCCTATATCTTCTCCGCACAAGAGCGATGATGAAGAGCGCAGCAAAAACTAATCCATAGTTCAAGTACTCCCAGAACAACTGGGTGTCATGTTCCATCGGCGGAAGGGTGCGATTGAAATGCCCGCGTGAGCGGATGCTGAGAAGACCTGAATCTTCCACAGACCAGTCTACTGTGTTGGCGATGAGCTCTAGGCTGCTAAGGTATTCACTGCCAGCAGCAGAGTTGGCGACGCTTAATATCTGATCGCGCAGAAAATCATTAGAGCTGAACAAAATAATTCGAGCTGAAGCGGTTGATTTTTCGATCACATTATAAATAGTAGATGTGTTCGCCTCAGCGTCTGATTCACTTGGCTCGGGTTCACTTAACGTCGACTCACTTAGCTCAGGCGTATTTAACTCTGTCCCACTTAAGTCTGACTCACTCGCTGATTCACTTAACAGTGGAGATGCTTTACCCGCGAAATAGGAGTTGAATTCGCCCTCGCTAATAACACCCAGTAGGTGTGAGCCAAGTTCACCCTCGCGTTTGAATAAGGTCATCCCCTGTTCATTGATTACCGGCATGATCATCGTATTATCGGAGAGCCAGGATTTTTCAGAGCTGCGAATTAGCTCAACAACTTTGTGATTTTTGTTTTTTTCCTGATCAATGGAAATAGGAGAACTCCAGGCCATTGTGACCTGTGACAGATTAGCCGTAATAGGGTTTTCCTGATTAAATCCTTCACTTCGAATATCTGAGAAGTAGGGGTATTCAATCATTCGGACTTCCTGTACCTGGTGGCCACCGGAAGTACGCATCACCGGTAGTGGGAAGGCTTTATTCTGCAGGTCAAGCACAAGCTTATCTTCCATGTCCAGGCCATGGTGCCCGAGCCAGTCCTTGAATTCACCCTCGAGCTGCGCCAACCCCAGCCCACCTTGACTAACCGTCATGGTGTAAGGGGAGGCCATAGCAATGACGGTACCACCCTTCATCAGAAATTGATCAATGGCGAAGACCTCTTTCTTGCCCATTGCATTGGGTGCCGCGATAAGCAGGATATCCATTTCTCCCGAAACACGGCCATCACTGAGGTCTTCATCCCTAACGTTTAGATCGGTACCAAGAAATTCTGCCAACTGGTTAAACTGTGGAACTGAAATCCCTATTTGTTGCAGTTTGGGATCATTCTGGGGCCGCACGAAACCGACCGTTTTAACAAAGCCTTTACCAAAGCGCTTAACAGCGGCTTTGAGATTGCGCTCAAAACCGAGCTTGGTTTTATCCTCAAGGGGAATCTGGATGACGGTGTCAGCATTTTCAAGAATAAGATGGAAATAGAAGAAATCACCGCCGAACCTGCTGCTGGTGGATAAGGGCTCAAGGCCATATTCATGGGTCAGTTTTTTGGCTACAGCACTGTTGCCAGCATAGGGGTCAATAACATTAACTTTGAATCGTCCATTGGACTCATCACTTAATGCGCTGGCAACGTCCATGATCTCTTTTTTATGTGCCAGCAGATCATCCGGTAACATGGCATTGGCTGAGATATAGGCGTTAAAGGTTAGGTCACCCTTTATAGTATCAAACAGGTTTCCACCACTGCGGTAACTGTTTAATACTTTCTTGATATTGCGGGTCAAGTCGTACTCTGGATTGCGAAGCATGATGTCAAAGTTTTGGTCACCCTGAGCTTTCATTTCAATCAGGTCTTTGAAACCTAATACTTCATATTCATCACCGTAGCTGATTAGAATATTAAAATAGGAGTTCACGATCGCTGACTGATAGCGATCGGCTATCTGTAATGGAACAGGTTTGATGCCGTATTTCTGGTTGGCCTCCTCTTCAAGTTCTGCATTGATCGCAGGGTCCGTAAATTCAACCCGCACTTTTCCTTGGCTGGCAATTTCATATTCACGAATCAGATCTTTCATCTGAGGGACGAGAGGAGCCAGCATTGGGTGGGTTTTACTGCTGAAGTAACCACGAATCAGCATGGGCTCCTGTAATTGACTGAGGTAGTCACGGGTTGCATCTGAGATAGAGTATTGATTGCCCTTGGTGGTATCGAGACGAAGAGAGGTTGTTTGCCCTAGCCACAGATTGACACAAATAGCATTGATCAGCGCTAGCGCTGTGACGGTACGCCAAGCTCGATGTTGTGGTGTGGCGGTGTTCTCTGCCCAGCGATCTTTTTCCAGTGTAAAGATGTTGAGGGAGAGGAAGACGATAATAATACTCAGGTAAAAATAGAGGTCCCTGATATCAATGACACCACGGGTAATCGAATCAAACCGAGCGCCAGTACTGACCAGTCTAAACCATTCCCCCGCCCGGTTACCGAAGAAGTCAGTAATGGTGGTGGTTCCGATGAGATAAAACAGGCCGGATAAAGCGACAGCACAAATTAGGCTAACAATTTGGTTATCACTTCGTGCAGAAACATAGAGCCCGATAGACAGGTAGGCTGCACCTAACAGGAATGTGGCGAGATAACCTGCCCATATAGGCCCCCAGTCGAGATCCCCAATTTGTGAAATGGTGATGGGTAATGGAAGGGTAATGACTAGAGCAATGGCCAATAACACCAGGCAGCCCACAAATTTACCCATGACGAAATGCCACAGTGGTAGCGGTTGAGTCAGGATGTGTTCCAGCGTGCCTGTGCGGCGTTCTTCACTCCACAGGCGCATGGTTAGTGTGCTGGTAAGGAAAATCAGTAGAACCGGCATCCATTCAAACAGTGGGCGAATGTCAGCAATGTTCCGTGAGAAGTAGGACTCTCCCCAGAAAAAGGTAAACAGCGAGATGGCTGCAAACGTCGCCAAGAAGAGGTAGGCGATGGGTGAAGCAAAAAACAGGGTGACTTCTTTGGCGGCGATACGGCGAATCATTGGCCAGTGTTGAGTTTTAGGCTGCATCTTGAACCTCCGACGGGCTTGCTACCACAGGGACTTCATTGACTTCTCTGAACAGGGTTTCTAAATCCCTATGTTCCTGGCCAATGGCATAGAGCGTGGCTTCGGAGCTAATGATGAGATTGGCAATCTCACCACATAACTCAAGCGGGTTCGCGGTTTCTTGAATTTTTAGTCGGTAGTGATAAACGGACTCTTCAGCTGAAATGGCTTCAACCTGAGTGACGGCGCTCAGTGGTTGTAAAAGTGTCGCTAGCTCATCTTTAGTTAATGAGGTGGATAGGTGCAGCTTGTTGCTTTCGTGCAACTCGTTCAGTTTGGCATCCATGGCCAGCTGCCCGTTGCGAATAATCAGTACCCGGTCACAGAGTGCGTCCACTTCCTGCATGATATGAGTGGAGAGGATAACGGTTGCCTCTTTGGCAAGGTCGCGTATCAGTGCCCTGATAAGCTGAGTTTGGGTTGGGTCGAGTCCATTGGTGGGCTCATCAAGAATCAGTAACCTGGGTTTACCCAAAATAGCTTGGGCTACCCCCACGCGTTGTTTATAACCGCGAGAGAGTGTTGATATCGGTGAAAGCAGCTTGGGTACAATATCAGTTGCTTGAATAACTCGTTTAATTTCCGAGATTTTTGTCTCGCCTGTCAGGCCTCTCATATCGCTGGCATAGTCTAGGTAGTCAGCAACGGTCATTTCCGGATAGATGGGTAGATTTTCAGGCAGATAGCCTAGGCTTTGCTGGGCTGTTTTCAGGTCCTTCTGGATATCTGCGCCATCGATTTCTATGCTGCCTTGATTGGATTCAATGAAACCGCTGATCATTTTCATGATGGTGGTTTTACCTGCACCGTTATGGCCAAGTAATCCAACGATCTCACCTTTTGTTATTTTGAAGCTGACGTTATCAACGGCTTTAAAAGTGCCATACAACCTTGTCAACTGCTTGACTTCCAGCATGGTGTTCTCCGGTTGGGAGTAAAATGTTTATTTATAGATGGTTTCAGAGGCTCTATTTTCCACCGTAGTGGAGGGCTAGCCCAGCGGCTGTGCATGTTACACTAAAAAACAGGGTTCATACATTCCTTCCTAACTGGCTAGATATATTCTCTTCTAAGCAAGCTGTTAACCACCCAATTCGACTTTTAGAGGAGGTCTCTTTTTAAAAGTTCAATGGACTGGTTTTGGCTGGAAAGTGGTACCCATTTCATTGTAATAGGGCTGTCGTGAGCATTCGTAATACAAGACAAATATAGAGTGGGATGGTGTCTAGAAACTGACAGCTTATTCATGTGCTGTGTCAGCTTCGGCCTCTGACTTGTGATCTAAAGACTGATGGCCTTTAATAATTGCAGGCAGCCGATCTGATCCAGTTGTTGTCTCTGAACTTCATCTTTCACCAGAAAAGTACCTGCAAACCCCAAGGCATTGACAGATAATCCCTGAAAGCTCCCTCGAGTGCGCGGTACTACCCAGAGGTATTCTCGTGTCATGAGCATATTGTGGGGCGGTATTAAGCCATGATTCTCTAACCCGTCATTCTCTAAAAAATTGTTTGCTGAGCTATCGCTAACTGGAAACAGATTTAGCGCCGCCAATAATGTCTGGTAAGACCGCCAGTTTTCTTCTGCACATTCGCGGGAAATGATTTTTGATACAGTTGAGTCATCAGGAGAATAACTTGTACGAGTGATCCGGTGGGGGAACGGCAGTTTTACTTGGCCAACATCGCCTTTGCTCAGTGAGAGTTCAGAAAACCATTCCGTTTCGGGAAGTGCGGTAGGGGATGATCGCGGGTAGGGGATCATTTGCAGGTGTTTGTGCTCAACGCTAGCGCCAGCATCCGGGCCACCGTTATAAAAAACTAATCCTTCCTGTGCTTGAAGACAGATGAGCGCCGCCATAAAGTCTTCTGGGCCTAACGGCGTGCGTTGGGGTTCAAACTGCTTTGTTACCATCAAAATATGATTATTCATCACGTTATATTTATTCAGTAGGCAGTGATAATGTTGGGTGAGCTCACCTACATATAAGTCAGTGTCGTAGGGCAGGAATGGATTAAACCCTTTAGGGGTGGGGGCTTGTGCGATCCGTTGAGCGAAGTCTTGTGTTTTACGCGCAATATTTTCCACCACCCGAATTTGAAAGGGAATCGTGGTGCCATCGTAATTGATGTGCTGGATTTCGCAGTGGGTAGGAATTGAGTTTAGTGCGCCGTTGGCAAGCGCCGATATAGTTACAGTTTCTACTTGTGCCCAGAGTGACGGCCCAAAAAGATAATTTGTCAAAATAGTCTCCACCGCAGTGTCTACCGATAAAGTTTGCGTCTAAATGATGAGGTTCGCAAGTCAGGGAGACGTGATCAAGGATGGAGTTCAGCACACTATACTAATGAACAGAGCGTAGGCGCATTCTTCAATGGATGTGCCCTTATCTGGGAGCTGTCGGGCTCTTGGCCAGCGTACTATAGGGAGAACGACCCCATGTCAGAAACAAAATTACCTAATGCGTACTCACGATTGTGTCAGCGGTATCCAGAGTTTATCGATGCGGTTTCGACCCTCGGTAAGACCGTCAAGGAGCAGGGGCCGCTGGATGAAAAAACCGCTCAGTTAGTCCAGCTAGCTGCTGCTGCAAGCATTCGTTCCGAGGGGGCCGTACACAGCCATACCCGGCGTGCCATAGAGGTTGGCGCCAGCGAGGAAGAGATTCACCAAGCATTACTGTTACTCACCAGTACTATCGGTTTGCCTACGGTTGTGGCTGCATTGAGCTGGGCGGACGATATTCTTGAGCCGTTGGAATGACGATAGTGAATTGCTTTATATCGTAGCGTTCTTTCAACCGATGGTGGCAGGGTATCTAATTGTCTTGGTGCTTTATCGTTGATGTGTTGGTCTGACATAATGTTCAGATGACGCCAGAACGCTACGAAAAAATACAGAAAGTCCTCAACAGCCGCCAGACCGATTTAACGGTGATTACCGATCAGGTTCATAAAGGCCAGAACCTGTCGGCGATTACTCGAACGGCTGATGCGGTGGGAATACATCAAGTTCATGCGGTTTATGATAAAGGTGTATATCGCCCCCATACTGGCACCGCTTTGGGTGCTCAAAAATGGGTCAAGACGATCGTTCATAAAAACATTGTCACACCCATCGAAAACCTCCAAGAACAAGGGTTTCAAGTACTGGCAGCCCACTTGGATGAGCGTGCCGTGGATTATCGTGACGTGGACTACACCAAACCCACAGCGCTTTTACTGGGTGCTGAAAAATGGGGTGTCAGTGAAAGTGCATACAGTCGGTTAGATGGCACAGTAATTATTCCTATGATGGGAATGACCGAGTCATTTAATGTTTCTGTGGCCTGCGCCATTATTCTGGCTGAGGCACAGCGCCAGAGAAATGGCGCGGGCATGTACAACCACTGCCATATACCCCAGGATGAATATCAGAGCTTGCTCTTCGAATGGTGCCAGCCACTGATCGCCCGGATGTGCCGCGAGACTGGGTTGCCATACCCTCAGCTGGATGGCTCGGGCTATCTACGAGATCCCCAGGCTTTTTCTCGCTTGTACAATAATCTAAAGGCTGATGCTCGTAAGGCTAAGGCTCTAAGGGCTAATAATCACAAGGTCAATAATTCTGACGCTATCGGTTAACCTTCGGCATGCCTCATAGTTTTTATATGGCTTCGTATGAAGGTGAGAACCTTTGAGTCACAAATTTCAGATTTTTTTGCTCCAGAACAGCTACATTTCTCTTCCTGTTATGGTCTTATAGAGGGATTAAAATCAATTATTAATAGAGATTAGGGTATGACTGTATACAACGCGCCTGTCGATGATATGAAGTTCCTGCTCAATAACGTGCTGGGTATGGAGAGTATTGCGCAACTCCCGGGTTATGAAGAGGCAACCCCAGATATGGTGGATGCCATTATTGATGAGGCCGCCCGTTTTTATGGTGAGGTCTTAGCGCCCACCAATCAAGTGGCCGATTTTCAAGGGTCAAGGCTCAAAGGCGACAAGGTCATCACTGCTCCAGCGTTAGACGGTATTTACCAGCAAATTGTAGACGCGGGTTGGCCAGGATTGACAGGTGATGTTAATTACGGCGGTCAGGGATTACCCGCACTGCTGGCTGTTGCCGTTGATGAGATGTCCCAATCTGCCAATATGGCGTTCAGTTTATGTCCCATGCTCACTAAAGGGGTGGTGACCGCTCTGAGCCTTTATGGCAGTGATGATCAGAAAGAAATCTATTTAAACAACCTAGTCTCAGGCACATGGACCGGCACCATGAACCTTACCGAACCTCAGGCTGGTTCTGATCTTGCGGCTGTTCGAACCAAGGCGGTTCCTAATGGCGATCACTATCTCGTTAGCGGTCAAAAAATCTTCATTACCTGGGGCGACCACGATTACACCGATAATATTATTCACCTAGTGCTAGCGCGTACCCCGGATGCCCCAGAAGGGGTGAAGGGCATATCTCTGTTTGTGGTTCCCAAATTCCTGATTAATGAAGACGGCAGCGCCGGTGAGCGAAATGATATTCACTGTGTGGGGGTGGAACACAAGCTGGGTATTCATGCGAGCCCCACCTGTTCGCTCTCCTTTGGTGATAACGGCGGAGCTGTTGGCTATCTGGTGGGCGAAGAGAATCAGGGCTTGGTCTATATGTTTGCCATGATGAATGAAGCCCGTCTTGCCGTCGGTTTGCAGGGGGTGTCCATCAGCGAACGGGCCTACCAGCAGGCGGTCGAATTCGCCAAAGACCGAGTTCAGGGCAGTGTGCCGGGCAATAAAAAGGCCGCCATTATTCATCATCCCGATGTGCGCCGTATGCTGATGTTAATGCGTTCATTAACTCAAGCTGCCCGAGCATTGGCCTATTTATCCTTTGCCCACGAAGACTACGTGCATAAGTTAGAAGACGAAGATCAAATTGCCTATCACCAGCGTAGGGTTGACCTGTTAACACCACTGGTCAAAGGCTGGTGTACCGAAATAAGCATGGAAGTCACCTCTCTGGGAGTGCAGGTACACGGAGGTATGGGCTTTGTGGAAGAAACCGGTGCAGCACAACATATGCGTGATGCCCGAATTCTACCCATATACGAAGGTACCAATGGTATTCAGGCCCTTGATTTGGTAGGTCGGAAACTGGCTCGTGATAAAGGCCAGTCAGCCATAGAATTACTCGGTGAATTGAATCAAGTGGTTGATGATGCTCGAACAGCTGGTCTTGATGTTATCGCAGATAGTTTGGCGTCCTCATTAGCCGCCTGTCAGGAGGCAGCCCAAATCCTGCTAGCGGGTGAAGATTGGACTACACCAAGCTCTGCGGCTTACAACATGCTGATGTTAATGGGTACCACCGTTGCTGGTGCCATGCTGTCAAAAAGTGCAGTGGCTGCCACCAACTTAAATGCGGCGGGCGAGGGTAATACCTCGTTTAATAACAACAAAATTATCACCGCTAAGTTCTTTTCTCAGCATGTGATGCCACGGAATAGCGGGTACCTTGAAGCAGTAAAAGCGGGGTCTGAGTCGGTGATGGCGTTGGATGTAGAGGGCTTCTAGACTTTGTTGGTCGGTAAGATTGTTGGTAGATAAGTAAGTAGGGTCAAAACTTGTATCTGAGCCTACCTACTTAGGATCCTACCTATTCATGCATTTTTTAAGAATTCTATGGCTGAATCTTTATCGCCTACGGAAAAACATTTCATTTTAATCGTTCTGAAAAATGTATCTTCAATATTAATCATTATTTCCAGCCACTTATTGTCCGTTAAGACGGCGACTTTCGTTATATTAGAAATGCCCACTTCAAATAAATACTTAAACTCTTCAATGATCGCTGATATTTCGATGCCCTCGAATGACTCTATTTGCTCGAGAAGAACAATATTTTCATGACGCTCAATCTTTTCCTTTGCATCAGTCAGTACCAACGACATATCACTTTCAGTCACTTTTCCTGATATGCGAAAAGCGACGGAATGTTCAATGCCAATATCAATCATCTCTAACATACTATTTCCTTGGCTTAAAAAAGTGCTATAACCACTTATTATTGTTTGATTGTTTAGTGCGATTCATCTTGTAGATACACCCTGATCTGCCAAGACTGAAGACTGTAACTCAGCTGCTTGCGTGTACTTCGGAGCAGTAGTAAAAAATAGTTGGCCAATGACACACAGCAGACTCCTTCATTGATGCCCATTATGGTTGCAGCTTGAACAATTATTTTGTGTCCGCTCGACTCATAAATTTGCATTCTTCCACATTCACCTTAATTTTATCACCGGTAGAAATGTGCTCAGGCACTTGCACGGTTACGCCGGTCGATAATAGTGCAGGCTTGGTTCTTGATGTTGCAGACCCCCCTTTGATGGATGGGTCAGTTTCCATCACATCAAGCTCCACACTGGTCGGCAGACTAAGCGCTACTGGTACGTCGTTAACAATGATCACCTGAATACCGTCTGTTGCCTCATTGATGAAGAGGATTTCATCGGCAATGGATTCTTTGTTCAGGTTGTATGGTGTGTAGTCTTCTTTATCCATAAAGACATATTCATCGCCGTCAATATAAGAAAACATGACAGGCCTGCGGATGAGGTCTGCAAGATTCAACATATCCGAGTCCTTAAAGGTCTCGTCAATCTTGCTGCTGGTGACAACATCATACATACGCAGACGGTAAAGACTGCCGCCTGCGCGGCCTTGAGGAACAGAACGTTCAATGTCCCTGACTATGTAGGTTTTACCGTTGTAGTCGATCGCCGCGTTCTTTTTGATTTCACTCGCTTTTGGCATTTTCTCTAGTCCTGAAATTCAAATGTAATAAATTTATCAGATTTTTGGAGTCAATTTGATATGTTTGTTAGGTATTATATTTATGGCATTGTGTCAGATTTTGGTAATTTAGGATCAATATAATCCCATGAAGCACCACTACTTGAATAAACGACTATCGTTGGCTCGAATGCTTCTAAATCATAAAGACTACTAACGCGAAGAAACTCAAGTTGAGGCATTCCACTATTCTGTGCGTAAATATGGCAGCCACATTTTGGACAAAACCCTCTTTTAACTACATTTCCACTTACCGCAGTTTTTTCGTGGAAACTTAGTTCGCCTTCAAGTTCCAAGCTTCCTTTGGGTACAGCAATGCTAGATATATGGCCAGCCCCACTAATTTTCTGTCAGTCTTTACACTGACAGTAACCTGCCATTACCGAATTATCACTACATTCATATGTGATGGAACTACACAAACAAGAACCTGATATTTTTGACATCTACTTCCCCTTATATATGCGCGTTATCGATGCTATTAATGCCTAATGTCGCCGTTAACCACCGAATGTGGTAAAACTTAAGCTGACATAAACACCGTAGGTAGCCAAGAGTATTCCACCTTCCAACCGACTTAGACAACGCCCTGTATACAAAAACAAAAATAGTAATAGCGACGCTACAAGCAAGACCCATTGGTCGAATTGTAGAATTCTTGCGTGAACTGGAAGTGGTTGAAGTAAAGCGGATACTCCTAATATCCCCAACAAATTAAATATATTGCTACCAAGTATGTTTCCAACGGCTACATCTGCGTGCCGTCGTAGTGCAGCAATTACAGAAATTGAAAGCTCCGGAAGGGATGTACCAACAGCTACCAATGTCAATCCGATGACAGCCTCAGAAACACCTAAGCTCTCAGCAATCCCTACAGCTCCAATAAGCAGCACCTGTGACCCTGAAATTAACAGTAGTAGACCAATGACTACTGCCGCTACAGTCCATCCTAAAGACTTCGGTAAAGCGGTAAGTTCTTCAGCTTCGGCTTTGTTAAGTGTCGCAGCGGGTGCGTGGATGCGTTCACTCCAATAAGCCCATACCAAGTAAGCTACTAAGGCAATCAAGAAGATTACGCCATCCGCGCGCCCCAGTGCGCTTCCGCCGACTAAAACCAAAAATAATATACTAGCCGCTACTACAGTGACAGCATCCCGGCGTAATGCCAAAGGCTTGATTGTCAACGGTGCGATCAGCGCACATATCCCTAGGATTAGTAAAACATTGCCGATATTGCTACCCACTACGTTGCCAATCGCAATATCCGGTTGTTGATTTAATGCAGCATTTACAGAAACCACCAATTCTGGCGCTGATGTGCCGAAGCCTACGATAACGAGACCGCTTAGTAATGGCGATACACCGAGACGCTGGGAAGCAGCTAACGAACCTCGAATCAACGCTTCGCCACCAATGGTAAGTAAGCCCACACCGAGTAATAAAAAGAGTAAATTCATCATGATTTGCCGTCTCTTGGCATAGAGTTTAATGAGCTGACAGAGAACACCCACACTGCATGCATGGCCGAACAGTTTATTCAAACGCCTATGGCCTTATATCACTTTAGCCTCTTATCTTGGGCCAGAATATTTTGAGGTATGGCTGGTATTGTTTGTTGACGGTGGGCTGGCGCAAAGAAGAAGACTCGTGGGTTTGGTAAAACGAACCTAATCCCTGCTTTTGTTGTTCAGTCCCTTTCCGCTGATCATAAATCAACACCCTTTAAAATCGAACGCTTAATGCCACTTTTTCCTTGAATAGAAGCCAGTGGTCCCTAGTCTTGGGCGTGTTTTTTATTGACTTTCTTTCTGTAGCAAATTAATAAACGCCTTCGCTGCATTGGACAGGCTTTTCTCACGGTGGTGGATGTAACCCAGTTCTCGTTGTATGTGTACGCCAGCTATCGGTACAGCTCGAATACCGGGTTCCAGCATGCTTTCGGGTAGTAGGCTCCAGCCCAGCCCGATACTCACCATCATTTTGATGGTTTCCAGATAGTTGGTGGTCATGGTGGGGGGGAGCGGGACGCTCTGTTGTTCAAACAGTGCTCGGGTCATACGCCCTGTGTAAGTGCCCAGACCGGGTAAAATTGCTGGGTAGTTTCGCAGGTTGCCCAGTGTTGGGTTTACTTCCTTTAAAAGGGGGTGGTCATCGGAGATCATAAAAACTAGAGGGTCTGGCCATATGGTTTTGGCCTCGATTTTTGGGTGTGGTTCTGGTGCCAGAGTGATAGCGGCTACCTCAAAACGGCCTTGAAGAATGCCTTCGTAGGCTTTCTCTGAATCCATAAAATCCACATCAATCGTGACGTCGGGGTGTTCTTGAGTAAATCGTTTGAGTATTGGTGGGAGTCTGTGCAGCCCGATATGGTGGCTAATGGCGAGCCGTAGCCTGCCGCTGATGTCACCGGATAAATCATTGATGGCTTGGGTCGTATCGGCAATCTCTCTTAGTATCTGATTAGCTCTGGGTAGTAGCGCATCGCCAGCCTCGGTAAGGGTGACCGTTCTAGCGATACGATCAAACAGCCGGCAGTTGAGTTGTTCTTCTAGTAATGCGATCCGTTTGCTCACCGCGGGTTGAGTGACGTGGATTCTGTCAGCGGCAATGGAGAAAGAGCCCGTCTCAGCAACGGCAATAAAGGCTTCCAGTAATTGAGTGTCCATAACAGAGGTATATCAAATAGTGGTATCAGGCATGAGTATAAGCACATGAATTCCTATTTGGAATCCAATAGATGAAAAATATGAATTTGTTTTATTTGTAACATGTGCCTAAAATTGCCCAATTGATCATACTTTGTACGATAACTGGGCTAGAAATATGGCTGGAAAAACCCTTTACGACAAATTGTGGGACGCGCATCTGGTAAAACAGCGAGGCGATGGTTCTGCACTCATTTACATAGATCGTCATATTCTCCATGAAGTGACTTCACCCCAGGCTTTTGAGGGGCTGCGTATTGCAGGTCGCAAGCCTTGGCGTTTGGATATGAATGTGGCGACACCAGACCACAATATTTCCACGGACTCTGTCGAACGCGCTGCTGGTGTTGATGGGATTCCCGACGAAACCTCCCGTATTCAGGTAAAAACCCTGGATGATAACTGTGAGTATTTCGGCATTCGTGAATTTGGCATGAATGAAATGGGGCAGGGCATTGTGCATGTGATGGGGCCAGAATTGGGAGCCTCATTGCCCGGTATGACCGTTGTCTGCGGTGATTCCCATACTGCTACCCACGGTGCATTCGCCTGTTTGGCCCACGGTATTGGTACCTCTGAAGTAGAGCATGTGTTGGCGACCCAATGTTTGGTCACCAAGAAAATGAAAAATATGCTGATTGTGGTGGATGGCGTATTGGGTAACGGTGTAACACCTAAAGATGTGGTGTTGGCTATTATCGGTGAAATCGGCACGGCTGGCGGTACTGGGTGTGCTATTGAGTTTGCCGGCCAGGTGTTCCGGGATATGTCCATTGAAGGCCGTATGACGGTGTGTAATATGGCCATTGAGGCCGGTGCCCGTGTGGGTATGGTGGCGGTGGATGATCAAACCATCGAGTATTTCGAAGGCCGCAAGTTTGCGCCCACCGGTGAGGTTTGGGATCAGGCTGTAGCCTATTGGGAAACCTTACAAAGCGATACCGATGCTGTGTTTGATACGGTTGTGGCGTTAAAAGGTGAGGATATTTTACCTCAAGTCACTTGGGGTACCTCACCTGAAATGGTGTTGCCGGTTACGGGTGTTATTCCTCGTAGTGAAGATGAAACTGATCCCGCGAAAAAGCAGGGTATTGAGCAAGCATTGCGTTACATGGGGCTTAAAGGCGGTACGCCCATCACAGAGATACCCGTGGATCGTGTGTTTATTGGTTCTTGTACCAATTCTCGTATTGAAGATATGCGTGCTGCGGCAAAAGTAGCTAAAGGCCGCAAGGTGTCGGGTAGCGTTAAACAGGTGCTCGTAGTGCCTGGGTCGCAAATGGTGAAAGCGCAGGCTGAAGCTGAAGGTTTAGATAAAATCTTTATCGAAGCCGGTATGGATTGGCGTGAACCGGGCTGTTCCATGTGTTTGGCAATGAATGCCGATAAATTGGGGTCTGGTGAGCATTGTGCATCCACTTCTAATCGTAATTTTGAAGGACGACAAGGTAATGGCGGACGAACTCACTTGGTGAGTCCTGCGATGGCAGCAGCAGCAGCGATTGCTGGCCATATTATTGATGTTCGTACCTTTGATGAGACTTATGTGGGGGAGTCTGCATAATGAAAGCATTTACTGTACATAAAGGGCTTGTGGCTGGAATTGATCGCGCCAACGTTGATACTGACATGATTATTCCTAAGCAGTTTTTAAAGTCGATTAAGCGCAGTGGCTTCGGCCCAAACTTGTTCGATGAGTTGCGTTATCTGGATGAAGGTAAGCCGGGGCAGGATTGTTCTGATCGTCCATTGAACAAAGATTTCATCCTCAACCAGCCACGTTATAAAGGCGCCTCTGTATTGTTGACCCGTGATAATTTTGGTTGTGGCTCCAGTCGTGAGCATGCGCCATGGGCGATGGAAGACTATGGGTTCCGGGCTGTTATTGGTCCTAGCTTTGCGGATATATTCTTCAATAATTGCTTTAAGATCGGCCTTTTACCTGTTGTTTTAAAAGGAAGTATAGTTGACAGGCTGTTTTCGGAAGTTGAGGAAAATGAAGGCTATGAGTTGACGGTAGACTTGCCGCGTCAGGTGGTGGTTACCCCTTCTGGAGAAGAGTTCCTTTTTGATGTAGACGAGTTTGGTAAGGGCTGTTTACTTGAAGGGTTGGATGAAATTGGCTTGACCTTGAATGATTTGGACACCATTCGTGCCTATGAAGCGGCGCGGGAGAAAGATACGCCCTGGCTATTCGGTGCCATTAAGTAAAATGTTTTGTAAATAAAGCATTTAAACAGAACTGGAAAGTAGCCCGGTTAAGGAAGTTTGTAAATGAGTAAGAAAGTATTGATTCTTAAGGGCGACTATATCGGCCCTGAGATTGTAGATGAAGCCGTTAAGGTGTTGAAAAAGGTCGACCAGAAATTCTCTCTAGGCATCGAGCTGGAAGAAGGTTTGCTCGGTGGTGCTGCGTACGATGAGGTGGGTGAACCATGCCCCGAGAAGACATTGGAGCAAGGTCGTCAAAGTGATGCCATTTTGATGGGCTCTGTCGGTGGACCCAAGTGGGATGAGGTGGATCGCGACCTTCGTCCTGAAAAAGGATTGTTGAAGCTACGATCTGGTCTAGAGCTGTTTGGTAACTTGCGCCCAGCGATTCTGTATCCACAGCTGGCAGATGCCTCTTCGCTCAAACCAGAGATTGTTGCTGGTCTGAATATTTTGATTGTCCGGGAGTTGACCGGCGGTATTTATTTCGGTGAACCCCGCGGTATTCGTGTGCTGGAGAATGGTGAGCGAGAAGGTTATAACACTTACAAATATTGTGAATCTGAAATCCGTCGTATTGGTAAGGTGGCATTTGAAGCCGCCATGGTCCGAGATAAGCGTGTTTGTTCCGTGGATAAGGCTAATGTGCTTGAGGCAACCATACTGTGGCGTGAAATCATGGAAGAGGTTGCTAAAGACTACCCTGAAGTAACCCTAAGCCACATGTATGTGGACAATGCGGCTATGCAGTTGGTGAGGGCGCCCAAGCAGTTTGATGTGGTGGTGACCGGGAATATGTTTGGCGATATTTTATCCGATGCCGCAGCAATGCTGACGGGTTCGATTGGCATGTTGCCTTCCGCGTCTCTGGATAAGGACGGCAAAGGCCTTTATGAGCCTTGCCATGGTTCTGCGCCGGATATTGCGGGGCAGGGTGTGGCCAATCCCTTGGCGACGATATTATCTGTTGCCATGATGTTGCGTTATTCGTTGGATGCGCCAGAGGCGGCTGATGCTATTGAAGTTGCCGTTAGTAAAGTGTTGGATATGGGGTTGCGTACGCCCGATATTTATACAGAGGGAACACGTAAAGTGGGCACCTCTGAGATGGGTGATGCGGTGGTCCAGTGCTTTATGTAAAGTTACGCTATAAGCTGGCGAGTTTGCCCCTTTTATGAGTGCAAGTTGTTAGCAAAAATAAATCTAAAGTGATTTATTATAAATATTACTTAATTGGTTGAATATAATGAATAAAGTAGGTTTTGTTGGTTGGCGCGGAATGGTTGGTTCGGTGCTGATGGATCGTATGATTCAGGAGAATGACTTTGCCGATATTGAGCCAATATTCTTCACCACATCACAGCTGGGGCAACCTGGTCCCAATGTTGGAAAGGATGTGGCTCCGTTACAGGATGCGAACGATATTGAATCCTTGAGAAGGCTGGACATTATCGTGACCTGCCAAGGTGGAGATTACACTAAGGCCGTTTATCCCGAGCTTCGTAAAGCCGGTTGGAATGGTTATTGGATTGACGCTGCCTCTGCATTGCGGATGGCCGATGATGCATTGATTGTATTGGATCCAGTGAATCTGGCCGTGATCAAAGATGGTATTACCAGTGGGGCCAAGAACTTCATTGGTGGTAACTGTACGGTTAGTCTGATGTTGATGGGCTTGGGTGGCCTGTTTAATCAGGGTTTGGTGGAGTGGACATCTGCCATGACTTACCAGGCCGCCTCGGGTGCTGGTGCGCAGAATATGCGCGAACTGATTGGTCAGATGGGTTCCATTGAGCAATCTGTTTCCCCTGAGCTGGCCGATCCGGCATCAGCTATTCTGGAAATTGATCGAAAAGTAGCAGCTACCATGCGTGGCAGTGATTTTCCTACCAATAACTTTGGTGCGCCATTGGCAGGCAGCTTGCTGCCCTGGATTGATGTGCAGCTGGAAAATGGCCAGAGCAAGGAAGAGTGGAAAGGGCAGTCAGAAACTAACAAGATTCTTGGTCGCTCTGGCGATTCATTGATTCCTGTAGATGGTCTTTGTGTTCGCATTGGTGCTATGCGCTGTCATAGTCAGGCTTTAACCATCAAGCTGACCAAGAATGTACCCATGGATGAGATTGAAGCAATGTTGGCTGAGGCCAATGATTGGGTCAAAGTGGTTCCCAATGACCGCGAGGCTACATTGCAGCAGTTAACTCCTGCAGCCGTGACTGGGCATTTACATGTACCGGTTGGTCGCCTGAGAAAAATGAATATGGGGGATGACTACCTTTCCGCTTTTACTGTTGGAGACCAGCTGTTATGGGGTGCGGCAGAACCACTTCGTCGAGTGCTGAAAATCTTGTTGGAAGCTTGATCTAAGAGACGTTTGTTCGCCGCAGCTTTGCTGTTTTGTGCAATTGATCATAAATCTACACTACGAATAGCCGGATTTATCGAAATTTTGCGGTTACAGTGGTTGAACAATTCCTTTTAGTCATAAATACTTGCATCTGCCATCCAATAATGGGGTTATTGGGCATCTGCTATGCTGTAATACCTACGTAGGAGAGGCCTATCCTGACAAGGCAACACAGGGAATACATCATGAAGTTGCGCTATTTGATCTTGACAGTCGGTTTGCTTGGCTCGCTGTTCGCTAATACTGTTTTTGCTCTTGGGTTGGGTGAGATAAAACTGAACTCATCCTTGAACGAGCCCCTCGATATGGAGATCGAACTGCTTAATGTGGGCGACCTTGGTGAACTTGAGATGTTGGTCGGTTTGGGTTCCAGGCAGGATTTCGAACAAGCTGGTGTTGAAAGATTGTTCTTGCTCACTGATTTGCGTTTTAAGGTTGATCTGACCACCCCGAATAAGCCTGTCATTCATGTTACATCTCGCAAGCCAATCCGTGAGCCATACTTAGACTTTTTGGTCGAAATTCTGTGGCCAACAGGCCGGCTGTTGAGAGAATACACTCTGCTGCTTGATCTCCCACTTTATGCAACGGAGTCCCTCTCAGCAAAAAAGATTGAGGCTGCGAGCCAAAGCTCGCAGCGCGAAGCTCAATCTGGCAATCAGACTCAAAGTCGACCCAAAGAAGCTGTATCTCCTTCAGTAGGTATGTCGTCACTCGCTGCAGGTGATGGCGAATATAAGGTCAACTCGGGTGATACTGTTTGGGGTATTGCCAAAAAAATCAAGCCAAGTGATGCTTCTCTGCAACAAACCATGCTGGCAATCAAGCAATATAATGCCCACGCATTTATCAATGACAATATTAATTTACTTAAAAAAGGCGCCATTATCCGGTTGCCTGAAGGGAGTGATATTGCCAGCTTGGGTCATAATCAGGCCGTTTCTGACATTGCTCTTGAAACTGCGGCGCTGGAAGACGCTAAAGTGATGACGGCGCCACAGTTAGATGCCTCTGATGATGTAGTGGAAGCAACTTCAGTCATACAAGATGCAGGCGGTGGACAGCTAAAACTGGCTACCTTGGATCAGGATCAAGCTCCGGCTTTGAGTGGCGTTGGTGGTAATGGTTCAGGCACAGGTGGGGCTGATAGCAATGTTCTACAGAATGACGTTTCTACTGTTCAAGAAGAGCTGGATAAAACCCAGCGTGAAAATACCGAATTAAAAGCTCGTCTGGCCAACCTAGAAGAGCAGGTTGCCACAATGAGCCGCCTTGTAGAAATAAACGACGATTCCTTTCGAGCTGTTCAGGTGGCATCCCAGCAAGCATCTGAGTTAGACGATTCTTCAACACCTACAGCGGATAACCTTGAACAAGACATTGCTGCCCAACCTCAATCATCCACTTCAGAGAAAGAAGAAGGCTTTAATTTGTCGGCCTGGATGGATATGTTGTTGTACCCATTAATTGCTTTATTGGCGCTTCTTTTGGCTATTGTATTGTTTTTTAGAAACCGCAAGCACGATGAGGATGAATCGGAAGAGCTCTCTCTGCGGTCACTGGTGGATGAACAGGAACCTGAGCCGGAAGAAGAGATAGAAGAAATAGACGATGTCTTCAGTGAAAAAGAACTGGAAGTTCTTGCTGAGGTTGTTCCAGAATTTGATGAACAGGAACTAAAAGCGTTTGAAGAGCTGGAGCTTGCAGAGGGAGAAAAGGTTAACCCAGAGGGTGAAGCGGAAATCTACCTTTCTCTGGGTAACTATCAGCAGGCTGAAACAGTCCTAATAAATGCCATTGACGAAGATCCAAGCAACACCGCACTGCGGCTGAAGTTGTTGGAGGTCCATGTGAATGCAAACGATCTGAAGAAGTTTGATGCCCAGAGTATTGCATTGGCTGCACTAAATGATGCAAGCGCTGATGCTAAGGCTGTTTCACTCAGGTCTGAACTAACACCTGAACCATTGGCCTCAGAACCCGAGCAAGAAGATGCTGATAATGATGATTCTGCCACAGGGGAACTCACGGCAGATTTGGAAAAAGTCGAAGATGAATCGACTTCTTCCGATGTTTCAGAAGAAGTGTCGCATAGCACAGAAGCCGACTTTGATTTGGATCTGGACTTAGCTGATGTGGACATTGATTCTCTCGTATTAGAAATTGATGCTGATATCGGTGATATTGACTTTGATGATGCCGAGGCCCAGATTGAAGTGGACGTTCAACCTGAGGACGCTACAGAAGAATTGGTCGTTGAAAGTGCCGATGATTTTGATGGCGGCGCAGACATATTAGAGGGCATTGATGAATGTGCCACTAAGCTGGAACTTGCTGAGGCTTATCTCGAAATGGGTGATATTGACGGTGCTCGGGCTATCCTTGATGAAGTGGTTTCAGAAGGTAGTGAAGCCCAGCAGAATAAGGCCCGCGAATTACTTGAGGCTGTTACCTGATTGACTTGAATTCTTGTGATTCCTGGCAGTATTTGACCAATGGCTTAGTGCCTGATGGCGAGCAGCTACCAGAAGGGATCAAACGTATAGCAGCTGCCGTCGAATATGACGGCAGTTCTTTTTGTGGATGGCAGCGACAAACCCATAGCCCTAGTGTTCAGGCGGAAATTGAAGCCGCCTTAACGACGGTTGCCAACCATCCCATCACGGTTTCCTGTGCCGGTAGAACAGATACTGGTGTTCATGGAACCAATCAAATTATTCATTTTGATACTGCTGCGGAGCGTGGGTCACGCAACTGGTTATTGGGTGCAAATGCCAACCTACCTTTTGGTATCCGCGTTCACTGGGTTGAGGAAAAATCAGCTCAATTTCATGCGCGCTTCAGCGCTACGGCTAGAACTTATCGCTATTTGATTGCTAATCAATCCCAGCGCCCCGCAATTTTTCATCATGGATTGACGTGGGAGAAGAAGCCGCTGAACGAGACGCTGATGAACTTGGCGGCTCGGCAGCTGTTAGGGGAGCGGGACTTTAGTTCATTTCGCGCAGCCGGTTGTCAGTCACGTTCGCCTAACCGAAATGTACATAAAGTGGATGTTTGGCGGCAGGGCGAGTTGGTGATTGTAGAGATAGTTGCCAATGCTTTTTTACATCATATGGTCAGAAATATTGCGGGAAGCTTAATCAGTATTGGTTGTGGTGAGCGGTCAGTTGATTGGCTTGGCACGTTGTTGCAAAAGCGTGATAGAACTCAGGCGCCAGCTACGGCGCCGGCTAATGGGTTGTATCTGGTCCAGGTCAATTACCCTGATCACTTCAACATGCCTGAATTCACTCTTGGGCCACAATTGGTCTGTCCGGTTTAATGGTACCGAAGCCATAGGGATCGATAGGCGGGCCGATCCCTTTTTGCTACAATCCGCGCCTTACAATTGGACGACACGGTGAATAAACCCGTTGTGAACAAAACCCGAGTTAAGATTTGTGGAATCACCCGAGTTGAAGATGCTCGAGCGGCAGCGACTGCTGGCGCTGATGCTATTGGCTTGGTTTTTTACGCCAAAAGTGCCCGTTATGTTGAGTGCCCTGTTGCTGCGGACATAGCGCGTGCTGTAGGCCCATTTGTGACGGTAGTCGGTTTGTTTGTGAATGCCGCCGAGGATCAAGTGATATCAACGCTGGAAGAGGTTGACCTTGATTTGCTGCAGTTCCATGGTGATGAGGACGAAGCTTATTGTCGGCAGTTTGATCGGCCCTATATTAAAGCTATTCGCATGGAGCCAGAGCTAGATGTAGTAGAGGTTATGTCCAGATACCCCTCTGCCAGCGGGTTTTTGTTTGATGCTTGGAATAAGCACAAGTATGGAGGCACAGGCGAGATCTTTGATTGGGATCGCCTGCCACATTCAAATGATCTTTCATATTCAAATAATAGTGCGCTTATTTTGGCCGGTGGCTTAACCCCGGACAATGTAGCGGAAGCGGTTGCTTTAACTAGCCCTTATGCTGTGGATGTAAGCGGTGGTGTTGAGATATCACCCGGTATTAAATCCGAGCAATTGATACAACAGTTTATTACCCGTGCCACGATCGGGTAACTTTGGAGGAAGTAGTGAACAGCAATAAATCTGTAGATTATAGTCAGGTACCTGATGCACGTGGCCACTTTGGCCCCTATGGTGGTCGGTTTGTCTCTGAAACGCTTATTTCAGCGCTTGATGAGCTTGAAGCTATTTATCGCAAGCTGAAAGATGATCCTGAGTTTCAGGCTCAGATTGACTATGATTTGGCCCATTATGTGGGTCGTCCATCACCATTGTACTTTGCCGAACGCTGGACCCGAGAAACAGGTGGAGCTCAACTCTACTTAAAGCGTGAAGACCTCAATCACACGGGTGCTCACAAGATTAATAATACTATCGGTCAGGCTTTGTTGGCCAAACACACCGGTAAAAAGCGAGTCATTGCTGAAACAGGTGCTGGTCAGCACGGTGTTGCTACCGCGACAGTGGCTGCCCGTTTGGGGCTCGAATGCCACGTGTTTATGGGAGAGGAGGATATACACCGTCAATCCTTGAATGTGTACCGTATGAAGTTGCTGGGGGCCACCGTTATTCCTGTCACTTCCGGTTCTAAAACCCTCAAAGATGCGATGAATGAGGCAATGCGTGATTGGGTTACTAATGTCGATAACACCTTCTACATCATTGGCACCTGCGCAGGGCCTCATCCGTATCCCGAGTTGGTACGAAACTTTCAGTCGGTAATTGGGCGTGAAGCGCGTCAGCAATCACTCGATCAGACGGGTAAATTGCCCGATGCTCTTGTCGCTTGTGTTGGCGGTGGTTCCAATGCCATTGGGTTGTTTCATCCATTTTTGGCGGATGATTCCGTGGCGATGTACGGTGTTGAAGCTGGAGGCTTTGGCCTTGAGACAGGAAAGCATGCTGCGCCATTGAATGATGGCATCCCCGGAATATTGCATGGTAACCGTACCTACTTGATGGAAGATGAAAACGGTCAGATCATTGAAACCCATTCAATTTCTGCTGGCTTGGACTACCCTGGTGTAGGTCCAGAGCATTCCTGGTTGAAAGATATTGGTCGGGTAAATTACGTGACCATTAATGATGATGAGGCCATGGCAGCCTTCCGAAGTCTTACTAAGGTAGAGGGCATTATGCCTGCACTGGAAACAAGTCATGCTGTGGCTTATGCAGAAAAATTGGCTCGGGAGATGGATCCCGATCAAATAGTGATCGTCAATTTGTCTGGCCGTGGAGATAAAGATATTTTGACGGTTGCCGAGATTGACGGCATTACCGTTTAGCCACCGTGTATTTCAATATTACCTTTGTGTGTTTCAATAACTGGAAAATTGCTAGTGAACAGAATTAAGCAACGCTTTGAATCCCTCCGTCAGCAAGGTCGAAAGGCTCTGATTCCCTATGTGGTCCTCGGCGACCCCGCCAAGGATGTTACCTTGCCGGTGATGCATGCATTGGTAGAGAGCGGAGCCGATATTATTGAACTGGGTGTGCCCTTTTCTGACCCCTCGGCGGAAGGGCCCGTCATCCAGAAAGCCCACGAGAGAGCGTTAAGCAATGGTAGTAGTCTTCGTGACGCACTGGCATTAGTGAAGCAGTTTCGCGAGACAGATAGCGTTACCCCCGTGTTGTTGATGGGCTACGCCAACCCCATCGAACGAATGGGTTATGAGTCCTTTGTTGAGAAGGCTATCGAATCAGGTGTGGATGCCGTATTGACAGTGGACTTGCCCCCGGAAGAGGCTGAAGAGTTCAATGAGCAGCTGAAAGAGGCGGGTTTGGAAAATATCTTTTTGATAGCGCCAACAAGTACACATGAGCGTCAGAAGATGGTGGCCAACATGGCTGGGGGCTTCATTTATTACGTGTCACTTAAAGGTGTGACCGGTGCGGGCCACCTCGATCTGGATTCAGTTAGAGCGAATGTGACACACATTCGCTCATTGACCGAACTACCAGTCTGTGTAGGATTCGGTATTAAAGATGGCGCTTCTGCTCGAGCGGTTGCTGAGTTATCAGATGGCGCAGTGGTAGGCAGCGTTGTGGTTAACCAAATTGCTGAGTTGGCGGAGAAAGGAGAAGCCGATCCAGCCATTTATGCCAAAGCTGTTTCAGCTATTATTGCTGATATGCGTAAAGCGCTAGATAGCTAATGGCAACGTACCCTAGATAACGGAAATAACTATGAGCTGGTTAAAAAAGATTCGCCCCAAGGGCCCTGCAACTCAGAAAAAGGATCGTACGCAAAGCGTACCCGAAGGGTTGTGGGCCAAATGCCCAAAATGCAGCGCGCCTTTGTATCGCCCCGAACTCGAAAAAAACCTGAACGTATGCCCAAAGTGTGATCATCATCTACGAGTAGGTGCTCGCCATCGGTTAGATATCTTTCTTGACCCAGAGGGCCGTGATGAACTGGCCACTGAGGTTCAGCCAGTCGATCGACTTAAGTTTAAAGATGTACGGAAGTATAAGGAACGGCTGGCTACTGCTCAGAAGGTAACAGGCGAAGACGAAGCGCTTATAGCCATGAGTGGCACATTGAAAGGTATGCCCGTTGTGGCTGTTTCTTTTGAATTTGCTTTCCACGGTGGCTCTATGGGCTATGTGGTGGGCGAGCGTTTTACCCGAGCGGCTAACCTGTCATTGGAAAAGAATATCCCGCTGATTTGTTTCTCTGCAACGGGTGGTGCTCGAATGCAAGAAGCACTTATATCTCTTATGCAGATGGCTAAAACCAGTGCCGTTATTGAGAAGCTTAGGATGCAAGGGATACCTTATGTATCCGTGATGACCGACCCAGTTTACGGTGGTGTTTCTGCTAGCCTTGCTTTGCTTGGGGATATTAATACGGCTGAACCTGGCGCAAGAGCGGGCTTTGCTGGACCGAATATCATTGAGCAAACTATAAGGCAGAAATTACCCAAGGGCTTTCAGCGGGCAGAGTTCCTATTGGAACACGGAGCCATTGATATGATCATTCATCGCCATCAAATGCGCGATACGTTGGCCTCTCTGCTGTCCAAATTCACTCATCAGTCAGAGCCAGGCAATGCTTTAGCGTCAGACGCCACTGTAGAGTCAGGGATTACTGAAGAAACAGACACCACTCAAGAAACAGACGCCCCCCGATGCCTCAGCGCTCGCTGAATGAATGGCTCAGTCTGCTAGAGGCTAGACACCCTACAGAAATAGAATTTGGACTTGATCGCATAGGCCGGGTTGCAGCGCAACTCGGCCTTAGTCATTCCTTGCCTGGGAAAAAGGTCATTACTGTTGCTGGTACTAATGGGAAGGGCTCTTGTGTTGCCGCTCTTGAGGGTATCTTGTTGGCTGCAGATTATCGAGTGGGTTGCTATACCTCCCCGCATTTTATTGATTACAACGAACGGATCAGTCTGAATGGGCGTTTCGTGGGAGATCAAACTATTTGTTCTGCTTTTGAGCGGATCGAATCGGGTCGTGGCGATATCAGCTTGACGTATTTTGAATTTGGCACACTGGCTGCACTCTTGATTATGTCAGAGGCGGATCTAGACATAGTGGTGCTGGAGGTAGGGCTTGGTGGGCGTCTTGATGCCGTCAATTTGATTGATGCGGATATTGCTATTGTGACCAGTCTTGCGCTGGATCACCAAGATTGGCTGGGTGATGATCTAGACCAAATAGCAGCGGAAAAAGCAGCCGTTGCTCGACCCGGTAGACCCCTTATTTATGGTGATGAAATCCCCATACCCGGGTTACTAGTGGCAGCAGGTGATCTAGGCGCCCAACTGTTATTAAACGGACGTGATTTCCTCCCAACTGAATTCAATACAACTGCTGAAGACTTATCTTCTTCAACCACACTACCTCCAGTCAGTGTCGCTTGTGCAGTACAGGCGGCAAGGTTGGTTGACGGTAGTCTCTCTAAGTCGGTTATAGCTCAAGGGCTTCAACAGGTTAACCTGTTGGGTCGTTTTCAGCAGATTGACATAGAGGGTATAAGGCTAATTCTGGATGTGGCTCACAACCCGCAGGCTACAGAACTATTGGCGCAAAGGTTATCTTCAACAAACCATAGGATCATTGCGGTTGCCGGGATTATGGCAGACAAGGATATTTCTGCCATGTTGGCAACCTTGGCGCCGGTAGTGAAAGATTGGTTTTTCTGTGATATTCCCGGTCAGCCGAGGGCTACTACTGCACGAAAGTTGGCAGCACTGTTGTACAATGTGAAGGTCAGTATCAACGCCTTGGGTGTAGGGAATGTTGTCGAAAATAAATCGCCGGTTGCAGCACTTCAAGCTGCGCTAGATAACGCAAGTATTGGTGATACTGTGGTCGTTTTTGGTTCGTTTTTCACAGTGGGTCCAGTTTTGCAGTGGTTGAATCATGGTCAGAAAGGGAGTGTAAGTGGTGGGTGAAAATATAAAGCAGCGTATTGTCGGTGCGTTAGTGCTGATCGCTTTAGCTATCATTATTATTCCCTTGTTGTTTGATTTTTCCGACAGCCGAGAAGTAGACACTAATACTCAGATTCCCCCAAGGCCTGAGATACAGCCGGTTACTGTGCCGGAGCCCGTGAGGCCTGAAAATATTGTCCCTGCTAAGTCGAGTGAGGAAGTTTTCCAGTTTGGCGTGGACTCAGCGGATCAGGGTAGCTCTCTTGAAGATGAGGCACCTACACTTTCTTCCGAAGGCCTCCCGGTTGCCTGGGTATTGCAGGTTGGTAGTTTTCGGGATGAAGAGAAGGCGAAAGGCTTGGTTAAAAGCTTGCTGGATGACGGGTATAAAGCCTTCGTGCGAAATCAAAAGGTGGATGGTGGTGTTCTAAGCCGTGTTTTTGTCGGACCAAAGGTCTTAAAGAAAAAGCTGGTAGAGGAAAAAGCGGCCATTGATAAAAAATATGGCGTTGACACTATTTTGCTGCGCTTTGAACCCTGACCTGTGAAAAGCTCTCTGTTACAATTTACGCCTGTTTCAAAGACGGCTGAATCATGACTTGGGCTGACTGGGCAATTATTGCCGTTTTAGGTTTATCCGCACTGATTAGCGTCGTGCGTGGCTTTGTTAAAGAAGCGGTTTCACTGTTGATTTGGGTGGCTGCTGCCGTTGTAGCCTCCATCTTTCACGACCAACTCGCTGTCTGGATGGTCGATCTAATTACTACGCCATCGCTGCGACTGCTGACCGCTTGGGTCGTGCTGTTTGTTGTCGTATTGATCATCGGCGGCATTTTAAATTATTTGTTAGGAAAACTGGTTGAGGCCACGGGGCTCTCTGGTACGGATCGTCTGATGGGGCTTTTGTTTGGACTTGCCCGCGGATTGATTATCCTGATGACGATAGTGATTCTATTGCCTAATGTGCTGCCCGTGGATCAGGATCTATGGTGGCAAGAATCTAAATTGATACCCTATTTTTTACAGTACGAAGACTGGGCCAGAGATACCGGCGCAGCAGTAGTGGACTTTTTGAAGAACCTGCTTTAATCAGCTGGTATTTGATTGTAGATGCTTGAGAGCAGTAACTAGCCGTTTAAAGAGGTTGTCTGACCAATGTGTGGTGTAGTCGGAATTGTCGGTAAAAGTGATGTTAAGTTGCATCTCTATGATGCATTAACCATGCTTCAACATCGTGGCCAGGATGCTGCAGGGATCATGACCTGTGAGGGAGGGCGCCTTCACCAACGGAAAGGTGTCGGTCTGGTGAAAAATGTTTTTCATTCACGGCATATGGCTGAGTTGGTTGGTAATATGGGCATCGGGCACGTGCGTTATCCTACGGCTGGAAGTTCTGGTCCAGCAATGGCGCAACCGTTTTATGTGAATTCGCCCTACGGTATTTGTATGGCTCATAACGGCAACCTCACCAACACGGATGAGTTGCTGGAGCATTTGTTTAAATCGGATTTGCGTCATATCAACACTGACTCAGACTCTGAAGCTCTACTCAATGTGTTTGCCCATGAACTGCACCTGCAGGGGAAGTTGCGACCAACACCCAATGATATTTTTGAGTCTGTTCGTCGGGTTCATCTCCGTTGCAAAGGTGCTTATGCAGTAGTGGGTATGATTGCCAACTACGGTATGGTCGCTTTTCGTGACCCCTATGGTATTCGCCCTCTGGCTTACGGTCAGCGGGAAACGGATCAGGGTATCGAATATATCGTGGCCTCGGAGAGTGTGGCGTTTGATGTGCTTGGCTTTGAACTGGTAAGAGATTTGGCGCCAGGGGAAGCCTTGTATGTAGATGAGCATGGCGAGCTGCATTTACAACAATGTGCAAACGATCCAAAATTGATGCCCTGTATCTTTGAGCATGTTTATTTTGCTCGCCCAGATTCTATTATCGACGACATATCTGTTTATAAATGTCGTTTACGAATGGGCGAAAAGCTGGCTGATAAAATAACCCGCCTATATCCCGACCTTGATATTGATGTGGTTATCCCAATACCGGATACCAGCCGGGTGTCTGCGCAGTCCATTGCGGAGCAGCTGGGGATCAAGTTTCGTGAAGGTTTCATGAAAAATCGTTATATCGGACGCACATTTATCATGCCAGGCCAGACTGAACGAAAGAAATCCGTTCGGCAGAAACTGAACCCCGTTAAACTGGAGTTCCTGGGTAAGAATGTACTGTTGGTGGATGACTCGATTGTTCGTGGTACGACCTCAAAAGAAATCATCCAGATGGCCCGTGATGCCGGTGCCAATAAAGTGTATATGGCATCTGCAGCTCCCCCGGTACGTTTTCCAAATGTTTACGGCATTGATATGCCGTCGGCACGGGAACTGATCGCTCATGACCGAACTGATGAAGAGGTTGCTGAACTTATTGGTGCTGATTGTCTGATTTATCAGGACTTACAAGACCTGGTGGATAGTGCCAAAGAAGGTAACTCAGAGATTGAATACTTTGACTGCGCAGTATTTGATGGTAACTATGTGACAGGTGATGTGGACCAGGCTTATCTGGACAAAATAGACGCAGCTCGAAATGATAACGCTAAATTAACGAATGGTAGATCAGCAGACTCAGGTAGCGGTGAGGTAATCGGTCTGCATAATCCCGATGTGGAAACTGAATAAATGATAGATGATGATAGCTATGATCCTTTGGCAGGTGCAGGGCTTGATACATTAGCTATTCGTGCGGGCCATGTGCGTACCGCCGAGGGTGAACACAGTGAGCCACTCTTCCTGACCTCCAGTTATGTCTTTTCAGATGCTGCTGAAGCAGCGGCTCGTTTTTCGGGTGAACAACCCGGCAATGTGTATTCTCGCTATACCAATCCCACCGTACGTATTTTTGAAGAACGAATCGCTGCACTTGAGGGCGCTGAGCAAGCAGTGGCCACATCATCAGGCATGGCCGCAACTCTGAGTACCTGTCTGGCACTATTACAAGCCGGTGACCATGTGGTTTGTTCCCGTGATGTCTTTGGTACCACCACGGTGTTACTGGATAAATACCTCCAACGATTCGGGGTTGAAACCACCTTTGTGCCTCTGACTGAGATGGATCAGTGGCAGCAGGCAATTCGTCCGGAAACTAAGCTCATGTTTTTGGAAACACCATCCAATCCCTTGTGTGAGGTAGCTGATATTTCGGCGCTCGCTGAGTTGGCCCATAGTAAGAATGTTCTACTGGTTGTGGATAATTGTCTTTGTACTCCAGCATTACAGAAGCCGCTCGAACTGGGTGCTGATCTTGTTGTCCATTCCGCCACCAAATACCTGGATGGTCAGGGTCGTTGTATGGGCGGTGTGGTCGCTGGCCGCAGTGAGCTAGTAAATGAAGTGCTGGCCTTTATTCGCAGCGCTGGCCCAACTATGAGCCCATTTAACGCGTGGGTGTTCCTCAAAGGCCTAGAAACTTTAAGATTAAGAATGGAGGCGCACTCAGCCAATGCCCTTGAGCTTGCTTTATGGTTACAGCAGCAACCGCAGGTAGAAAACGTTTTTTATACCGGGTTAACAGATCACCCAGGCCATGAGATAGCTTCCCGTCAGCAGCGTGCCTTTGGTGGTGTTCTGTCTTTCCGGGTTAAAGGTGGGCGTGAACAAGCCTGGCAGGTGATCGATGGTACCCAAATGTTATCGTTGACCGCCAATCTAGGTGATGCGAAAACGACTATTGTGCATCCCGCAACGACGACTCATGGTCGTTTAACGGATGAGCAAAAAGCCGAGACAGGGATTGCTGAAAACTTGATCCGCATCGCAGTAGGGCTTGAAGATATAGTTGATATTAAGGCAGATTTAGCTCGTGGTTTATCGACGATCTGATTTCTTTCTAGTATCTATACCTAGTACCTGTAACTAGTACCTATAAAATGCCAGCGGAGTAAAGGGCATCATGCAAAAAGTAGTTGATGCAATTATTGCCAATATCAGCAAGGTGCTGATAGGCAAACAACAACAAATTACTTTATCGCTAGCGTGCCTTTTTGCTCAGGGACATTTACTGATAGAAGACCTACCCGGCATGGGAAAGACTACCTTGGCTCATGCTTTGGCTAAGGTTTTGGGCCTCTCCTACAGTCGTATCCAGTTCACCAGTGACTTGCTTCCAGCCGATGTTTTGGGGGTTTCTATCTACGATAGAACCAAAGCACAGTTTGAGTTCCATCCGGGTCCTATTTTCAATCAGCTATTACTCGCGGATGAAATTAACCGCACGACACCTAAAACTCAGAGTGCATTGCTAGAAGCCATGGCAGAGGGGCAGGTGACCATTGATGGCGATACACGGCCATTACCTAATCCATTCTTTGTGATAGCAACCCAAAATCCTACTACGCAAGCGGGAACATTTCCCCTTCCCGAATCCCAGTTGGATCGTTTTTTAATGCGAATTGAACTGGGTTATCCAGACCCGGCTTCAGAGCGAGAAATGCTGTCAGGTGAAGACCCACGAAAGCAGCTTGCTTATATTCCAGCAGTCATATCGTCAGAGCAACTGTTGAAAATCCAGCAGCAAGTGTTACAGGTAACGGTATCTGACAGTCTCGTCGACTATTTACAACGGCTGGTTCAATTTACCCGTGATGACCCTATGTTCATGTCCGGGTTATCACCCCGTGGAGCTCTAGCGACATTACAGTGTGCTCGGGCTTGGGCATTGATTCAGGGTCGCCAATACGTCATTCCAGAAGATATTCAAGCCGTGTTGCCGAGCGTTGCCGGGCATCGATTGCGTGGGTCAGCAGAATCTTCAGGTCAGTCTGGCGAAGTGTTGGTTCAACGTGTGCTCAATGCTGTGGATATTATCTAGCAGTATCGGATACGGAGCTTTAAACAGGAGTTAAGACGATGGTTGAGAGGTTCGGCAAGTTTTTCCGCTATCACTTCTCCCATTGGGTTTATGGCCGTATCCCACCTTCTCGTTCCATCGCGCTGAACAACCGCAGTTTGTTTATCTTTCCCTCCAAACCAGGTTTTGGCTTTTTACTGTTGGTTTTGATTTGTTGGTTAATGGCCACCAATTATGAAAACAATGTGGTGTTTGCCATTACCTGTCTTTTGATATCAGTTTTTGTTATCACCATTCTCCATAGTTTTTCTAATCTATCTGGGCTGAAGCTGAGTTTTGTCAGAGCAACACCTGCATTTGCAGGAGAGCAATTGGTTGTTGAGTTGGTATTGCACCAAGAGCAGTCTCGTTATCGTGAAAGCTTGAGCCTTTCTTTTCTGGGAGAGGAAGCGGTGGCGACAACACTCCATGATCAAGAATATATCCACGTAAAGGTACCACTGTATGCCCCAAGACGCGGAATTTATAATCCGGGAAGATTAACGCTTGAAAGTGCCTACCCCCTGGGTTTACTTAGAGTCTGGAGCAAGTTGGACCTCGACATCGGGTGTCTGATTTATCCTCAACCCATCTTTACTTCATCCGAAACGGTCAATGCTCACAGTCGGGGCAATGGCCCACTGCAAATGGGTGATGGCAGTGAAGATTTTGTCGGCCTTAATAATTATCAGCAGGGCGATTCACTGAAAAAAATTGCCTGGAAGCAATATGCCAAAGAACAGGGCATGTATACCAAGCACTATGCAGATTATCAGGATGAGCGAATCTGGCTTGATTGGAATGATTTTCCCGGGCTGGATCGCGAGACCCGTTTATCCCGACTTTGTGGCAGCCTGTTACAGGTTTCAGCTACCGATAAGGCCTATGGTTTAAGGTTGCCGGGTATAGAAATATTGCCAGATAATAACGAGGAACATCGACTAAAAATACTCCGTGAGCTGGCCCTATTTGAAGAGCCAAGCAGGGGGGATGAAGAGGAACAGCCGTTTAGGAAAAAGCCACTGTGATCCCCTCATGGCAAATTAATAGACATGCCCTGATCTGGCTGTTGCTTGCTTTTGTAGCCGTAATTTTCATTCATTCGGCTCACCTACCACATTGGATCATAGTGGCGGCATTAGTCGCCATAATTTGTCGAGTACAGCGTTATCGAGGTGCCTGGCCAACCCCAAACCGCTGGATAAAACTGAGCCTGCTGGCCCTGTGTCTGGCGGGGTTGTTTCTCGAATACGGCAGCCACCTGATTGGTTTAGAGCCAATGGTGGCGCTGTTGGTCTCGACCTACGCCTTAAAATTATTGGAAATGGAACACCGGCGAGATGCACTTCTCGTTGTCTTCTTGGCATTTTTTGTCGCAGCGGTACAAGCGTTGTTTGATCAGAGTATAGGCAATGCAGCGTACATTCTGGGTTGTTTTTTACTCGTGACAGCGGCGCTGGTTGGGTTGCATCAAGGGGATACCAAAATCCAGCCATTACGGCCTTTAATGAAGGCTGCTGTCCTATTGTTACAAGCCATACCGCTGATGATGCTGCTGTTCATCATCATGCCCCGGCTGGGTTCTCTTTGGGCGGTACCGATCCAGAGCCACAGCGCAAAAACCGGCGTCACCGACACCATGACACCGGGGGATTTTAGCCGCCTTGGGCGATCTGCCGATTTAGCCTTTCGAGTGAGTTTTGACGGCGCAATACCCCGTCAGCACAAGCTTTATTGGCGAGGGCTCGTTCTTTCAAATTTCGATGGCCGTCAGTGGTCGCGGTCTGCCCCGGATGACTTTAATTATGGTGGTTTTGATAAGGGTGGCATATTGCAGTGGTTTGGTCGGCAAACCCAACCTTGGGATTCACTGATAGAGCGCCTAGGGCAACCCCTTCACTACAGTGTCGTGATGGAACCATCCCAACAACCCTGGCTCTATAGCCTGCCTACGCCGCTCCCCAAAAGCACCGGCATTGCTCTAACCCGCGACTTTCGGCTTCTGTCCTCCACCTCCGTCACCACAAAAAAACAGTACGAGGTGGATAGCTGGCTCGATTACAAAATAGCCGCCAATGATGTATCGGATTACCGCCGGGCCACCGAACTTCAAATACCCCGGGGCTATAACCCGCGTACCGTGGAACTGGCCCAACGTTGGCGACGACAAAACAGTAACGATAAGGCATTGGTCCGGAAAGTGCTTGGCCTCTATAACGAAAAATTCGTCTACACATTGCAGCCGCCGCTATTAGGTAAGCACAGTGTGGATGAGTTTTTATTTGAGACCCAACGTGGTTTTTGTGAGCACTTCTCCAGTAGTTTTGTCTTCTTTATGCGTGCAGCCGGTGTCCCCGCCAGAGTGGTTGCCGGGTACCAGGGCGGGGAGCGACACCCGGATAACTATCTGTTGGTACGCCAATACGATGCCCACGCCTGGGCTGAAGTCTGGCTAGCGGGCGAAGGGTGGGTCAGGGTTGATCCCACAGCAGCAGTGGCTCCAGAACGCATTGAAGCCAACCTAGAAGAAGCTCTACGGGATAAAGAAGGGTTTTTAGCCGATTCCCCCCTGTCGCTGATGCGCTTTCGACATATTAATTGGCTTAATAATATTCGACTGCAACTGGATTCGCTGAACTACAGCTGGGCGCGATGGGTATTGGGTTACGACGCGATACAGGAAAACCTGCTGGAAAAGTGGCTGGGTAGTTACAGCCCCCTAAGAATTGCATTGGCTCTGCTGATAGGCGGTGGGGGCATGCTGGGCTTGTTGGCCCTTTGGCAGTTAAGGCACAGGTTTAGCTCTAAACACGATGAACTGGATCGAGCTTTTTTACAATTATGTAAAAAATTGGCAAAAGCAGGTATTCCCCGCATCTCAGGTGAGGGGCCAAGAGCCTACGCACAAAGAGTTGCGGAACAGCGGCCAGATCTGGCTCGGGAGGTTAAAGCCATTAACTCCGTGTATGAACATATGCGTTATGGCAACGAGAGTCAGGAGCGGCTGAAGGTACTGAAGTGGGCTATTAGGCGAGTAAAATAAAGTGTTGGCACATCCTTTCGCCGTCTATTCCCAAGATCAGCGGCCAATGGCACTATATCACCGAATGGAAGATCGTAAGTCCTTGATATTTATAGATACAGGAATAAAAAAAGTAGGGTCAGGTACAACTTTTTCCTTTTTCCTACTTTTTTTGAGCTTTAATTTCATGCCACTCAACGGGCACTAAGATTTCATTCCTCCTCAAAAACCATGGCATGAAGGGTGGGTTATATCGTGCCCATATGGGGTCTCCAACCACGCTGAGATGTTGCTTCTCCATCCAACTATTCAGGTTGTCCAAATTACGGCGGTAATTTTTTTCACTCCAGAAGCCAGAGTACCTGATGGCCGCAATGTATCGCACAGGAACTTGACGCAAGGTCACGTTAGGATCCGTTGGTACCGGGAGTGTCTCCATCGAATAGGATGAGGGCATCATAAAGCTCACGGCCCACCTGCCATCCTTACGCTGTTGGCCGACAGGTGCAGTCATGTCAATTTTTTCGCTTACGGTCTCTTGGGTAACGGGTGCCGTCATTTCGACTTTTCGCCGGGATTTGTTGTTGCCAGAAATGTATTTGAACAGCGGGCTAAAGGCCTTGTTCCCTGCGCTTTCAAGGTCTCCGTCTACTATGGTTTCTGCAAGAACGTGCATCTCATACTGACGTACCTCGAAGCTTTGCTCTTTGAGTACGATTAGGTATTCGGCTTCCTCTATTGCCATAGCATTTCCCGCACCAAGAACCGCAACAAGAACAGCCCAGCCAATCCGCTTTATACCCATAAAAAAATAAGTAGCAGAATAAGTAGGGTAAATTTTAATTTTATATCGGTATGAAAACTCTATAAACATAAAATAGCCCCATCTTAATTTAAAAGCTCTAATCCGGTAAGTTAGTAGTAAGTACTCGACGTACATTACCACCGAGTACCTTGAGTACATCTTCTTCTGGCAACCCTGCAGCAAGTAGTGCCTCGGTAAGCATTGGTAAGCCGGTCGTATCGAATGGGGTGGTGACATTGCCGTCGAAATCCGATCCGAGACCGACGTGATCAACGCCTGCGACTTTAATGGCATGGCGTATGGCGGCGGTAATACCTTTCACACTAACATCGCAAATGGCTCTCTTCCAGAATCCTACACCTATAACGCCGCCATTTTCGGCAATGCGTTGTAACTGGTCGTCCGTCAAACTACGTGAGCCGGGACAGGTGCCAGCAACACCCACATGAGAGACAACGACTGGCTTGGTGGCAAGGTCGAGTGTTTCATCGAACGCGACATCCGAGGCATGAGCGAGGTCTATGGTTATACCAAGTGTTTCCATTTGAGGAATAAGAGCGCGGCCTAATTCGGTGAGTCCGATCTTGTCGATGCCATGAACGGATCCCGCTATTTCGTTATCAAAAAAGTGGGTCAGCCCCATCATTCTGAACCCGGCAGAATAGAGGTCGTTGAGTGACGCTTCTTCGCCGTTGAATGCGTGCATACCTTCTAGGGCGAGCAGCCCCTTGATACCTTTTGCCGATATATCTTGCTTGCGAAGTACAAGCGTGAGCTGCGATGTATTGGCTAATTGCATAATTTCTCTGGCTTGCGCCAGTGCTCTTTCTTTCGGGTTAAACCATGTTGCGGGTGATCGCCATGAGGCGAGAAATAGCAACGGTAAACTATCGGTATCGCCGCTGTTGATAAAAAAGTTTATGGGTTTTGGTACTTTGGTGACCACACCGAATACTTGCAGATCAACACCGCCATCTTCCAGACGTGGTAAGTCTACCTGGCCTCGGGTATAGCGCTTGCGAAGGTCGCGGTGCCATAGGAGTGAGTCAGCATGCATGTCGGCAACAAATGCAGCGGTGTGGATTTTCCGGATTGTATCGGGAACGTTGTAAGGGCCTGGTATTAGTACGGCATTGTTCTTTTTGTCGTGGTGAATAAGAACCCCAAAACGCAGTACACACATAGCCAAGAGCACAAGCCCAAGGAAACCAATTAGGCATTTAAAGAAGAGGTGTTTGATGATTGTTTCCACAACTTAGTTGGGCAAGGATATTTATCCTAGCATGCGTTACTTAAGCTTTTCTTAAGTCGCTTAACCCATAGGCACGGCACGTAAACTAGGCTGTACAGCCTCAATTTCATAACAACGTATTACTTCAGCAGCATATTCCTTGCACCCTTCACAAAATCATCCGCTTTAGCCTCTTGTTCATATTCAGACGGCGGTGTGTTAATGCCTTTTTGAAAGGCAGGGCGTTGGTCGAGTCGGTCTAGCCAGGCGGAAAGGTGTGGGAAGTTGTCGATGGGTACGCCGGACCAATCATAAATTCTTACCCAGGCCCAGTTGGCGATATCGGCAATACTGAGTTCATCGGTGAGATATTCACGGCCCTTGAGATGCCCGTCCATCACGCCAAATAAGCGTTTCGTTTCGTTTTGGTAGCGGTCGATGGCGGGTTGGTAGGTTTCATCCCAGTAACGGAACCAGACGTTGGCTTGTCCCATCATGGGGCCAATACCACCCATTTGAAACATCAGCCATTGAATGGCGCGAGAACGCTCTTTGGAATCAGTCGGTAATAGTTGGCCGGTTTTTTCCGCTAGATACATTAAAATTGCGCCGGATTCGAACACCACGAAATCATCGTTGTCACGGTCAATAATGGTGGGAATTCGTCCATTGGGATTCAGCTTTAGGTATTCGGGCTCTTTTTGTTCGTTTTTACTCAGTTTCAGATGATGAACGTTGTAGGGTAGCCCCATTTCCTCTAGTGCAATGCTGATTTTGTGGCCGTTGGGCGTGGCTGCAGTGTAGAGTTCAATCATGGAACGTTTCCTTCAGAATTTAATCAATAATGAGTGCATGTCTGTGTTTAGAGCACCGGATTAGATTATTGGACTAGAGTATCGGTAAGACATGTTTTTTACCACCTTGTGGAGTTGATGAGATATGTTCGGAAATCACAATAAGGCACAAATGGTTGATCCGCAGGCGGCGCTTCCCGGTCGTTCGACTCCAATGGTGGTTAATGACCGACATTATGTAAGTGGTGCGCCTATTGTGCCGCCATTCCGGGATGGTATGGCGCAGGTGGTGTTTGCCCTCGGCTGTTTTTGGGGCGCAGAGCGGTGTTTTTGGGTGAAAGAGGGTGTTTATACGACGGCTGTGGGTTATGCCGGGGGATACACTGAAAACCCTACTTACGAAGAGGTTTGCTCCGGGCTAACGGGGCATACGGAAGTGGTGTTGGTGGTTTATGACCCATCAATTCTGAGCTTTCCGCAATTATTAAACGTATTTTGGGAAGCCCATGACCCCACTCAGGGGATGCGTCAGGGGAATGATCAGGGTACGCAATATCGATCTGCTATTTATTGCCAGGATTCAACACAGTTAAGCCTTGCTACACAGAGCCGGGACAGCTATCAGGAAAAGCTAAAATTGGCGGGGTATCAGTCGATTACTACTGAAATTGCTCGCGATAAGGCGTTTTTCTATGCCGAGGATTATCACCAACAATATTTGGCGAAAAACCCGGGCGGTTATTGCGGGCTTGGTGGGACGGGGGTTACGTGCCCAGGTTAAGGCTTCTCGGTATTCAACCGCTAGATGGGTTTCAAATGGCGTATTTCGGCAGTATCCAAATGTGGTAACTGCCGGTGCTGGCTGGCACAAACGCCTTGGAACCAGGTTTGGAGTAGCTGTAACACATCACCGTGGGCTACCAGTAAAATGGTTTCATTCTCAAATTGGCTCTCTAACTCATCGATCAGGCCCTTCGTGCGTGTGACCACTTGGTTAGCGCTCTCAACCCCGTATTGATGGTGATTGGGGTCAGTCTGGTCCAGGGTCCATACCTTTTGATAGTTGTTGTCGCCAAGGCCGTTTAGATCACCAAAGAACCGTTCTCGAAGTTGTGGTGTGAAATGGAGAGGGTGTTTTCCATGTAGTAATTTGTGGACAATTTCAGCTGTTTCTTTGGCACGCAAAAAATCTGAGCTATAAATACGGATAGTGTCTTCAAGTTGCAATGACTGACTGATGGACTTGGCGGCCTGTTGCTTTCCCGTTTCAGTGAGTCCGTAGGAGGCGCATCCCACTGCAGGATTGCTAACAATAATACCGGCGACATTGGCTTCACTTTGACCATGACGCATAACAAAATAGCGGTTTGATAATGTTTGCATATTCATGGTCTGATGATCGTGGTGATAAAGTATGTTGATGGTTTGTCTCGCGACACAAATCGAATGACAAAAGATTAGCGCTTGTGCGGTAATGGCCATCATACACAAAAGGGAAGGCGACGTTGATGCTCGGATTACCTCAAAGGAAAGACAGTATGCTGGTCTATGGTCACCGGGGTGCGGGCGGCGAGGCACCCGAAAACACCATTGCTGGGTGTAAGCATGCCATAGCACGTGGAGTTCAATATCTTGAATTGGATATGCGTTTATCGAAAGATGATCAGCTGGTGATGCTTCACGATGATACGGTTAATCGAACCACTGATCAGCAAGGCAAGGTGAGTACCTATACTGTGGCAGAGTTGAAGAAAATGGATGCGCGCCGCAGTGGTACACCTTGGCCCAATAAACGAGATACCGGTATCGTGACATTGGATGCCATGCTGAAGGCGACACCCGAAATCAAGGGGTATCAGTTAGAAGTAAAAACGGGCTCAACCGCTCAGATGAACCGTGTAGCTGAGTTGCTGGCTGAGAAGTTCCCCACCGAGTCTTCAGTTGAACGTATTGTTATCACTTCATCCAGCCTGACATTGCTTCAGCAGTTGATGACTATTGCGCCTCATATCCCTAGGGGATTTATCTCAATGAATCTCAATCCGTTTCCAGTCCTTGATCGATTTAACTGTAGCTTACTGGCATTGAGTTGGAGTGTGTGTAATTTGATCAATGTTGGGCATGCTCGGCGGAAGGGACTGCATGTGTCTGTCTGGACGGTCAACGATGCTAGTGTGATTAAAAACTTGAACCGCTTGAAGATTGATAGTGTGATTACGGATTACCCCTCGATGGCCCTGCCATTGACGGCAAGCCTATCTCGGCAGTAGCCCGAGGGTAATCAGCTTGAATATAGGTACGCCTAAGGCCGGCCCTAGGCGTACAAGTTCAGGTTATCCAGAGAAAACCGTTTAAATTACGAAAACCTATGCGTTATAGGCTGCAATGTCACCGGGGCGACGTAGCATTTTATTCACTTCGCCTTCATGCATTTCTTCTTCGGAGATTTTCTGGCGGGCGTAGTCTTCCAGCATTAGGGAGCTGTCCTTAACCTCCTCAAGCAGTTTGTAGTAGAGTGCTTTTGCTCTAGACTCGTGTTCCAGCGACTCGCGAAGAATATCGCCAATGTCATGTTGGTGAGTTTCAAGCAGTGGGCCTATACCTAGTGAGGGGTGCCCACCGAGAGAGGTAATTAGCTCACCGGCTTCCTGCGCATGAAGCAGGCTGTTATTTGCTTCCGAACGCAACCAGCTGACGATGGGTATCCGACCAAAACCAAATACCATCAGCGCATAGTGGTTATAACGAACGACACCTGCCAGCTCTGTTTCCATAATTTTGTTTAGTAATTCAATGATTTTATCCGTAGCTTCTTTCATAACCCCACCTTTATCGCCTTACCTCGTTTAAATACGCACTCGCAATCTCATATCACACAGTAAGAAGAGATAGCGATTAACATGAAGAGACACTCTATAGGTATAGACAAAGATAGATGAAGGAGCCAGTGAACAGAGTAAATGGGGAGGCGTAGCGTTATGACTAAGCGAATGCCTTGCTCAATAGTAGTACGCCACATATAGGCATCAAAATAAGGGTATAAAGTCGAAAACGATCAGGGTTGATGTTCTTCAGATGGTGGCTGGCAATCCATGCACCGAGAGCGCCACCGATACCGATAATGAGCCCATAGGTGCCAATTTCCAGTGTCATTGCGCCAAACCCGGTATAGGCAATTAATTTGGTCAACTGCATCACCAGTGAGTTCATTGCTTTAGTTGCCACTAGTTGCTCTTTTTCCAACCCATAATTCAGCATAAAGGGGTTGTGTACTGGTCCAGTCCCACCGACTACGCCAGATAGAAAAGACACAGACAGCCCCAGTGGAAAAAACCAGCGGCGCTTCATTACAAACGAGCGTTTAGACTTGCCAAATTGATACTGGAACACCGTTGAGATTAAAAATAGCCCAAGCACTATCTGAATCCATTGGGCCGAAATTTGAGTAAAGGCCCAGGCGCCGAGCACTGCGCCAGCTAGGCTGCCTGGTATGAGCCAGCGACTTACCTGCCAGTTAATATGAGTTCTGAATAGCCAGGCCCGGGAAGGGTTGGCCAGAAAGGCACCTAGGCTAATGGCCGGTGCTACCACTTGGGGGCCTAACATTAAACTGAGTACAGGAATCATCAGCATGGCGGCGCCACCGGCGGCTACTGTACTGATAAACCAGGCAATACCCCCACCAATAAATAATATAAGAAAAATCATAATGGCTAGGGCGGCTCTATTTGTGTTGATTCAAGTTCTGGCGGCTCTGTTCTAGGAGGTTCTATGGGATTCGCGGGATAGCTACACCAGTCACTCCAGCTTCCCGCATAAAGCCGCGCATTATCCACGCCAGCCAGCGATAACGACAACAAATTAACGCATGCAGTAATACCTGAACCACAATACACCACGGGGTTGTCGGCTATAGGTAGGGCCTGCCAGATTTTCTGTTGTTGCTCCTGAGGCCAGGTAAACCCAGCTTCGTTAGTCACCTGCTGCCACGGGGCATTGACGGCTCCAGGAATATGCCCTTTGACAGGATCAATGGGCTCTTCACGGCCAAGATAACGAGGTGCTTCCCGTGAATCAATCAGCGTAATAGGTCGACTGGTTAAGTGTTTTCTCACCCAGTGGTGGTCTACCACCAGCGAGGGGTTCTCTCGAGCTTCAAAATCACCCTCACTCAACGTAGGGTCATCATCTGTTACGGAAAACCCGGCTGCTTCCCAGGCAGATAACCCGCCATCCAGTATTTTCACTCGATGGAGCCCAAAGTACCCCAGCAGCCACCATAAACGTGCTGCGCCAGCCAGGCGGTTATTATCGTAGGCCACGATAAACGTATTCTGGTTGACCCCGCATTGTCTTATTCGGGCTGAAAACACCTCGGTTTCAGGAAGAGGGTGGCGCCCACCATGTGAGCCTTTTGGGCCCGAAAGGTCTTTTTCCATATCTATTAGAAGGGATTGATCCCCGGCCTTTTTTTATTTACGCATGTATATTTTGAAAAGAGTTGTTATAAATACACAGCAGGTATCACTCATAAGAACAGCAGGTATCACTCATAAGAAAAAGTGGTTTAAACCACTTATTATCTTAACGGCTAGATAGCGAAATAATTATGCAAAACCCACCTGAATCATCTGTCGTATCGTTTTTAAAACTTGAGTCAGCAGGCGGCATATTATTGATGTCATCGGCATTGCTTGCGCTGGTCTGTGCAAATACCCCTCTACAGTCGGCGTACGAACTTTTACTCTCCATTCCTGTGGTCATTAGTATTGGTGCTTTAGAGGTAGCCAAGCCATTATTGCTATGGATTAATGATGGGCTAATGGCAATTTTCTTTTTTTTGATTGGCCTTGAATTGAAGAGAGAGCTTATTGAAGGTGAGCTTTCAGATAAGCGTAATATCATTTTGCCAGGCATTGGGGCAGTTGGCGGAATGTTAGTTCCTGCCGTGATTTATATTTATTTTAACAGCCATGACCCAATTGCGATGCAAGGCTGGGCAATACCCGCTGCAACAGATATAGCCTTTGCGCTGGGTGTTTTAGCCTTGCTAGGTTCTCGTGTACCCATTTCAATAAAAATATTTCTTACCTCTCTGGCAATATTTGATGATATTGGCGCAATTGTTATTATCGCCATTTTTTATACCGCTGAAATCTCATTTGCAGCGATGATTGTTGTTGCTTGCAGCATTCTGGCGCTGATGTGTTTGAATAAACGTAATGTCATTCACAGTAGTCCCTATATTTTGGTGGGGACTATTATGTGGGTAGCAACATTGAAGTCTGGGGTGCACGCTACTCTTGCTGGAGTGGTTCTGGCGATGATTATACCTATCCGTTCCAAAACAGACCCAGATATCTCACCGTTAAAAATAATGGAGCATGATTTACATCCCATTGTGGCCTTCTTTGTACTCCCTGTTTTTGCATTTGCAAATGCAGGGATTAGCCTCAAGGGTGTTGGGGCGGAACAGATTCTTCATAGTGTTCCAATAGGTATTGCCTTCGGTTTGTTTTTTGGCAAACAAATTGGCATTTTTGGACTGTGTTTGATTGCGGTAAAACTCAAGCTTACAGCGCTTCCAAGAGGTATTTCCTGGCTAACGCTGTATGGCGTCTCTGCACTTTGTGGCATTGGCTTTACCATGAGTCTTTTTGTCAGTTCATTGGCCTTCGAACAAACCGGTGTGAACCTGTTATTTGATGAACGCTTAGGTATCATTTTGGGGTCACTGACCTCTGGGATTTTGGGCTATTTTATTTTAGCTTACAGCCTGCGCGGTTCAAGAAAGTTAGAGCAGCCAACCACTTAATCGTCGACAGATTGACATGCTATAGGCGTCAATAAAGGGTATTTAGCATTCATCTTTTTCTACACTTCCTTGTTCCAGCTATCGTATCTGGCATTTTCTTTCGTAAAAACTGGAAAGTGGTCTTTTGGGTGATGATGGCCACAATGTTGGTGGATGTTGATCACCTGTTGGCAACACCTATTTATGATCCGAGTCGATGTAGTATTGGTTTTCACCCGCTTCATGAGCTCCTGCCAATAACGTTATATGTGGTATTTTGCCTGGTACCAAAGCTCCGCTATATTGGTGTTGGATTAGTGCTTCATATGATATTGGACGGGATGGATTGCCAGTTTACTAATGGAATTTGGTTTGTATAACTACATGACAGCTACCTGCTAGTCGCTGACTATTAAATTTTGGACAATGTCCCATGCAATCAAAACGAGCACGATTAGATCGCTTTGTGAGTGGCGTGGTCGGTATAAATCGTCGTGATGTGCGGCCTATGCTGGCTCAGAAACGAGTGTTGGTGGATGGGTGTGTCGCGACTGATATTAACCAGGTCATTGGCGAATTTTCCCATGTGATGTTGGATCACAGGGTGTTGCAGGCCAATACGCCAAGCTACGTCATGCTGAATAAACCCGCCGGGGTAGTGAGCGCAACAAAGGATGTGCGACACAAAACGGTAATTGATCTACTGGATAGGTCTGATCGAGAGAATCTTCATATAGTGGGGCGGTTAGATTTTAATTCTTCGGGTTTGTTGTTGTTGACCAATGATGGCCAGTGGTCGCGGCATTTGACTACGCCGGAAAAAAACATTGCCAAGTTGTATCGAGTGACCTTGGAGAAACCCATAACGGAAGACTATGTTCATGCTTTTGCAGAGGGTATGTATTTTTCTTATGAAAATATCACGACGCTTCCCGCTAAGCTCAATATTTTGAGTGATTTTGTGGCGGAGGTTAGTCTTGTTGAAGGTCGATATCATCAGATTAAGCGCATGTTTGGACGATTCCAGAACCCGGTATTGACGCTGCATAGGATCGCTATTGGTAACTTACCGTTAGATCCGTCATTGGCACCGGGAAAAAGTAGGGCGCTAACTGAATGTGAAGCAAATAACATTGGGCAAGAGCTTCTGTGAAATTGATGGTAGCCTCTTATTTTAGGCTTAGGCTTAGGCTTAGGCTTAGACTTAGACTCTGGGCCTGAGAGACTAGAGTTGTCAGCTTGTGTGTTTCACAGAGGCTTCTTAATTATGTGAATGGTGTATTTGTCGCCAGAAGGAAGTGGACATGAATGTAAAACAGAGGCCTAAGGTGGTTAAAGGTCACGATTTCTCTAAGAAGCACAAAGTGTCAGTCTGGGCTTCACAGCATCCCTATGAAGGTGTGCCTGAAGTGTATTTTGAAGAAACATTTAGTCGTAACAACACGCGGGCGACGAATACGTGGTCAAATAACTTTAATCTACGATTTTTCAACCCTGAGAACATGGAAACCAACGGCTCTCATGAAGGTAGAGTGAATATCGAAAAAGCGGCGGGTGAGTGCTCGTTTTCCTCTTCTTATATAGAGGTATTGATGAGCAAGGCGAGAAAAAAGAAGCTGGAAGACGTTACTTGGATTATCTTGTTGTTTGAGTGTGAGTACAGTCCTAAGGTTTCTGGGGTTGATAAGGATAATTATATGTCTTTCTTGGGCGCTTTCGATTATGACGATGGTGCCGACAATCTGTACGAGATGGGCTGAATAGTGCGGTGTAATATCTCAAAAGGCGTGAGTGATGAGTGTTGCTAATAACGAGGCTGTTGATTCCAGTCTGTGTCCACTGTGTGGTCAGTCTAATAACTGTGAGGTTGGTGATGGAGCCAATTGTTGGTGTCGCTCTGAAACCTTTACCGAGGCGTTATTAAGCCTTTCTGGAGAGCCTGCCCGTAAAAGCTGCATCTGCCTAAGCTGTGTCAGAGAGAGAACGCCTTTAGGGTCGGATGCCTCCTAGGTTGTATCGTTCTAGTAAAGTATCACCCAGATGCCACGCATGCTTTGTAGTGTTAAGTCTACCTTGGCCAAAAATTAAAGAATCAATTCAGGTTACCGATATAAAGTTTACGGATGTTTGAATGCATTGAGGTTGATTTCAACGGAATTAGAAAGCCCTGTGTTCGTTGTGATTCAAGACTTGAACACTATAAAATACAACATTTTATATTCAGAGGGTTGGCCGTTATAACAAAAACTGGCTATATCATGTAGTTCGGTTAAATAGTTCAGTTAATGTTATTGTGCCTCCGTACTGTTTTGGTGCACATTCCCAGAGTTTGATGGCTTATTCAGGTGCATACAATGAGAGTTGTTCTCATTGAGCTGGTAGTCCATAAGAATTTTATGGTTATCGATAAAATTGCAGTAAAAATGGGGCTGAAAGCCTAGATTTTTAAGAAAATGGCCATTAGACTGCGTACCCTTGACCGCAGAGTCGAAAATTATTCAGATTAACAACCTTGGGGGAGTCAATAATGAACCTTATTAAACTGTTTGGAGTATATGTATTGGTACTGGGCTTAGCCGCATGTGGCGAAGCTGATAAAGCTGGTACTGAAGAAGCTGGCGATGCAACTGAAGCAGCGGCAACCACTCAGGATGCTGTAGTAGAAGCAGTAGAAGCACAAGCAAGCGAAGTAGTGGAAGCTGTAAAAACTGAAGTTGAAGATTCAGCTGAGAGAGTTAAGAACAAATTTGATACAGAGAAATTTGGAGAGGGCGCTAGTGGTGACGTTTCTACTGCTCCTGCCCCATCATTCTTCCAATCTAAAAACCTAAAGCCAGGCGAATACATTAATGAGCAGGGCGAAGTCGTTAAAAATCGTGATGTGGAAACAGCAAAGGAAAACGATAAGTTGCGTCAAATTCCTGAAGGCATCGAACCAGGTAGTGTAGATCACACAATGTGGCTTCTCGAACAAGAAGAATAATCTCCACGATATTCTTTACCTCATGTAAAAAACCCCTGTGCGGTTACCCCACAGGGGTTTTTTACAGCTTATTTCTTACCCTGCCATTTATACGACGGTTAAAGCCACTGCGTATTCAGTGAAAATACTACTTTTAGTATCTCTCTGTTTCCTTAGTATTTCTTAGATAGTTTTTTGACATCCTTTTGCATACCTAGAACAGCGAAGGTTTGAGTCATTATTCCTCTTGTTTTTGATCCTGCTTATTAGATTGTTCTTGTTTCTGTTTTTCCTCGGGTTGTTCCTGTTTTTGATCTGTCTTCGGTTCGGTATCTTGGCCACCGCATGCACCACAACAACTGCTCATCGTTTTCTCCTATATATAGCTAGTGCCTATAGATGTGTGAAAATAAGTGGCGCAAACGATAGCTAGCAAGCTTGTTCTGGAAAATGATCAGGATCACTTTGTTCTAAATGATGGGTGAAAACCGGGAAGGGCAGACCTTTTATGCAATAAAGCCCTAATCTAGGGCTGAAGTGTCTCCTGACAATGCCTATTGGTCGCCCTTCGTAGGGCGGCCTGTTAAGCTGCCAGTAATTTCTATGCGCCACTTTTTCACCACGGTATTATCACAGGATCATCACTTTGAACGACGCGGCCTTTTCAACCCAGAAGCTACACCCTGACTTACTAAAAAACCTATCTTCTCTGGGTTATACGGAGATGACGCCTATTCAGGCGCTGAGTTTGCCTCATATTCTGGCGGGGAAGGACATTATCGCTCAGGGTAAAACTGGGTCGGGTAAAACAGCAGCGTTTGCTCTTGGTCTATTGGAAAGGCTTGAGGTGAAGCAGTTTCGTGTGCAATCATTGGTACTTTGCCCTACCCGTGAGTTGGCTGATCAGGTGGCCAAAGAAATACGTAGACTGGCGCGGACTATTCATAATATTAAAGTGCTTACGCTTTGTGGTGGCATGCCATTTGGTCCCCAGGTGGGTTCACTTGAACACGGTGCGCACATCATTGTTGGAACGCCCGGGCGAGTCGAAGAGCACTTGCGTAAAGGCAAACTGGTACTGAACAATTTGACGACGCTCGTTCTGGATGAGGCCGACCGTATGCTTGATATGGGGTTTCAGCCATCGCTGGATGCCATCGTTGAGCAAATACCTGCTAAACGCCAAACACTCTTGTTTAGTGCGACGTATCCAGACCAAATTCAATCCATTGCTAAACGTATTATGGTTGAGCCTGTAATGGCCCAAGTTGAATCTACCCACGACAAAAGCACAATTCAGCAGCATTTTTTCAAGGTGAGTGATAATGCCGAGCGTATGACAGCACTGCGCTTACTGCTACTGAAATATCGACCAGAATCCTCAGTGGTCTTTTGTAATACCAAACGAGAAGCTCAGGAAGTGGCTGACGAGCTTGTTGGCTATGGTTTCAGCGCTCAAGCACTACATGGCGATCTTGAGCAGCGGGAGCGGGATCAGGCTTTAGTGCGGTTTTCCAATAAAAGCGTCTCAATTCTTGTGGCGACTGATGTGGCGGCCCGTGGTTTGGATATTGAAGCTCTAGATGCGGTGATCAACTACCATCTTGCCCGTGATACAGAAATACATATCCACCGTATAGGTCGTACTGGCCGTGCTGGCAGCAAGGGGATAGCCTGTTCTTTATTTAGCGATAAGGAACACTATAAAGTGTCTTTGCTAGAGGATTATCTGGATCAGCTGATCATCGGTGAGCCTCTACCACCAGCACATTTTTTAGAGAGATCGACATTTAGCTCCTCGATGGAAACCCTGCAAATTGACGGCGGTAAAAAACAAAAGATACGTCCGGGGGATATTCTGGGTGCGTTGACAGGTGAAGATGGTATTCCTGGTACAGCGGTGGGAAAAATCAATATTTTTGATAACTGGGCTTTTGTGGCGGTTAGTCGCGATGTGTATAAACTTGCGCTGCAAAAATTAGGACAGGGAAAATTGAAGGGACGCTCTTTTCGGGTCAGACTAATCCGTAGTTAGCGTGCTTCGTAGCTAGATCGCCTCATAGCTAGTTATCAACGCCTAATTGAGTCAGCTCGACTTGTCGTTTTCTCTCCCTTGCTGGGTCTGCCACAGGAATAGCCGACAGCAATCTTTTTGTATACTCATGCTGTGGCGCGGCAAACAAGGATTCAGTGCTACCCGTTTCCACTAATTTTCCATGGTGCATTACCGCTATTCTATCTGCGATATAACGTACGACAGAGAGGTCGTGTGAGATAAACAACATGGTCAGATTGTGCTTTTCTACCAGCTCCAGAATCAGATCAAGAATTTGTGCCTGAATTGTCACATCGAGAGCTGACACGGGTTCATCGGCTATTACCAGTTCAGGTTTGGTGGAGATAGCTCGGCCTACAGCAATCCGCTGGCGCTGACCGCCAGAAAATTCATGAGGGTATTTACGAATAGCTGCGTGGGCGAGGCCTACGTCATCCATCAGTGCTAATACCTGTTCTGTGACATTTTTTCGGGTTGCCAGTCCATGGTAGAGCAGCGGCTCGGCAAGCGTATCAAATACCGTCATACGAGGATTGAGAGAGGCGTAGGGGTCCTGGAAGATCATCTGCATGCGCCGGCGCATAGGTTTCATCCGGGCGGGTGATAAGTTGGTTAGATCTGTTCCGTCAAAAACGACACTACCACTGGTAACGGGTACTAATTGTAGAATAGAGCGCCCCAAGGTTGACTTCCCCGAGCCAGATTCACCCACAAGCCCAAGAATTTCCCCCTGTTTAATATTGAGGGATACATCATCCACGGCTTTGATAACTTTTTGGTTTCGTTTGAGCCAGCCACTAGAATAGTCGTGAAAGTGGGTCTTTAGGTGACTGATACTGAGCAGCGGTTTGTTCTCGGTGATACTGGTATTGGCTGGCAAGGGGCTATTAGGCGGCGGCTTGGCGCCTTCAGGAATGGAGGCGAGCAGTTTTTTAGTGTAGTCATGCTGAGTGTGGTAAAAAATATCATCCACCGGCCCCTGTTCTACAATCAGCCCATCTTTCATGACGGCTACGTTGTCCGCGATACCAGCGACGACGGCGAGATCATGACTGATAAAAATCACCGCGATATTGCGCTTTCTCTGTAATACTTTCACCAGTTCAAGAATTTGTGCCTGAATGGTGACGTCCAGTGCGGTGGTAGGTTCATCGCAGATCAACAGCTTGGGTTCGGTAATCAGCGCCATGGCGATCATCACCCGCTGACGCATGCCTCCTGAGAATTCGTGGGGGTAACTGCCAACACGTTTTTCAGGTTCGACGATACCCACTTCGCCCAGTATCTCAATAGCCCGATATGTGGCGTCTTTACGAGAAATATTGCGGTGATAGATCAATGGCTCGATCAACTGTTCGCCCACCGTCAGATAGGGGTTCAGACAGGTCATTGGGTCTTGAAAAATAATGGCGATATCATTGCCACGAATTTTTTGTAGGGTTTTATCGTCGGCTTGTAGTAAATCGTTACCTTCGAACAGGGCGCTACCAGCAATGATTCCTGGCGGCTGCGGAATTAGCTTGAGTAGGCTGTAGCAGGCCACGGATTTACCTGATCCGGATTCACCGACAATGGCGAGCGTTTCACCCCTGTTGACGCAAAAGCTAATGCCGTCCACTGCTTTTACCACGCCCTCTCGAGTATGGAAGTGAGTGGTCAAATTGTCAACTTCTAGTAATGGCATTATATTTATAATCAAATAGTTATAGTGTTAATGTATAATTTAGATTAAGTTTATTCTGTTCAGTTTCTGGAAGCTCGTGGATCAAGTGCATCCCGTAGCCCATCGCCTAGGAAGTTCAACGCAAATAGAGTGATTGAGAGGGCCAAGCCGGGGAACAACAACAACCAGGGATACTCTTCCATGGTTTCAACACCATAGGATATCAGCAACCCCCAAGAGCTTTGTGGTGGTTGAATGCCGAGTCCAAGAAAGCTAAGAAATGCTTCCAGTAGCATCACACTGGGAATCGTTAATGTTGTATAGACAATCACCGGCCCCAAGGTGTTAGGTATCAGGTGACGGCGGATAATCGTCCAGCGGGAGAGGCCTAAAGAAACCGCTGCTTCAATAAACTCCTGCCGTCGCAAGCTGAGTACCTGCCCGCGAACAATACGGGCCATAGTGAGCCACTCAACGGCACCAATGGCGAGAAACAGCAGTAGGATATTGCGGCCAAATACCACCATCAGCAGCACAATAAAGATCATGAAGGGTAGGGCGTAGAGAATGTCCACCAGGCGCATCATCACTGCATCTACTCGCCCCCCGGCATAGCCAGCAATGGTACCCCAGAGCACACCAATAATGAGCGCCACACCGGTGGCAATAAAGCCCACCATTAGGGAAACACGGCTGCCGTACATAATGCGGGTGAGCATATCTCGACCAAATATATCCGTGCCCAGCCAATGCTCGGCAGAGGGTGGTACGGCGCCGAGCATCAGATTTTGTTGTTCATAGCCGTAGGGCGCAATATAAGGCGTTAACAGGGCAATAATACAAAAAAATACGATAACCCCAAGGCCAAGCAATGCGAAGGTGTTTTTGCGCAGTCGAAGCCAGGCATCCTGCCAGAGGGAGGTGCCTTTTTCAGTTTGAGGGACACTTTTTTTGATAGCGCCTTCTGCCAGTACGGGATCGGACATTATTTCCCCTCCCGTAGCTGGTGTCGTAGTTTGGGGTTGATCCATACGGCGATGATATCGGACAACAGGTTAAACAGAACAATCAGCGTAGCAAAAAACACCGTGGTTCCCAGAATCATCGTGTAATCCCGGTTAAAAGCTGCCTGGACATAGAAGCGACCCAAGCCCGGTATCTGAAAGATTGTTTCCACCACAAAGGAACCACTTAATAGACCCGCAAAGGCTGGGCCGAGGAAGGCGATGACAGGGATTAGACCGCCTCGCAGTCCATGTTTTAACACCACCACCCATTCAGGTAGGCCCTTGGCACGAGCGGTACGAATATAATCCTGTGACATAACCTCCAGCATGCCGCCGCGACTTAAACGTGCAAGAAATGCGGCGTAGCCAGAACCGAGAGTGATAGCGGGTAAGATTTTATCTCCCGGCAGATCACCCCAGCCGGAAACAGGAAGCCACTCCAACCAGATACCAAAAATGAGTACGAGCAATGGCCCCATTAAGAATGAAGGCATACAAATGCCAATCATGGCGGCGGACATGGGCACATAATCCTGCGGGGTGTTAGGTTTTAAGGCCGCCAATACCCCCGCACTAACGCCAATAATGATCGCAACCAGCATGGCATAAAATGCCAGCTCCGCCGTAATAGGCAACCCCCCTGCGATTAGCTCGTCGACAGAGCGGCCGGGGTAGCGAAATGAGGGGCCAAAATCACCGTGGGCTAAATCGTTGAGGTAGCTGAGGTATTGCTGCCACACGGGTTGGTCTAGCTTATATTGTGCTTCCAGCGCTTTGATAACTTCAGGCGCCACAGTTTTTTCTGCACTGAAAGGCCCGCCAGGCGCGGCGCGAACCAAGAAGAAGGTTGCAGTGATCACCACCAGTAATACCGGTATAGCCTGTAACAGCCTGCTGACAATAAACCGAAACATTAGTGTATGTTCACCCCGCTAAGGCTGGGATCAAGCGACAGGTTTTTATAGAGGACGTAATCAAGAATATTGGGTTGTAGCCCTTTCAAACTCGGGTGCACCAGGCTCTTGCTGTTATAAATGTAGATCGGAATAATCGGCATATCTTCGAGTAGAATCGCTTCGGCTTCGGCCATCAATTTATAGCGCATCGCTCTATCAGGGATGGTGGGGGCAAGTTTCAGGATCAGCTCATCATAGCGGGGGTTAGACCAACCGGTATGGTTGTTGCCACCCTCTGTAACCCACATATCGAGAAAGGTATTGGGGTCCACATAATCGCCAATCCAACCGGCGCGAGCTATGCTGTAATCACCATTACCAACGGAATCCAGGTATACCTTCCAATCCTGATTATTCAAGATAATGTTGACACCAAGGTACTGGTTCCACATTTGTTGTATGGCGACCGCAATTTTTCGATGACTTTCAGAGGTGTTGTAAAGTAATTCGGTGACGGGGAAATCTTTGCCATCAGGGTATCCGGCTTCGGCTAACAATTTGCGCGCTTTCTCAGGATTAAATTCAAATGCAGATTTGGCGGTATAGCCCAAGGTGTTTGGAGGAGTAAAGGTATAGGCAGGAACTTCACCTCCTTTAGTCACCTGTTCGGTTAATTGTTTACTATCGATACTCATCGCCAAAGCTTGGCGTACCCGTTGATCACTCAGATGAGGCAGTTTAGTATTAATACGGTAAAAATAGTTACCCAGATAGGGGTAGGTATGGAGCAGATGTGGTTTGTCTTTTTTGTACGTAGCCACCTTGTCGATGGGAATACTTCCCGTGTGATGCAATTGCCCTGATCGAAACATCCGCTCTTCCGTGGTCACATTCTCAATCGGATGAAAATGAATACCGTTAAGTTTAACCTTACCCGCATCCCAGTATTGTGGGTTTTTGACCACCTCTACCCGTTTGAATAATTTCCATTCCTTTAACGTAAATGGCCCATTGCCGACAAAGTTACCGGGGCGTGTCCACAGACTGCCACGTTCATCGGGTTTGCCGAATTTCTCAATGGTGGGACGATGTACCGGGAACATACTGTAGTGATCCAGCAGTTGCAGGAAGTAGGGCGTGGCGTTATTCAGTTCAACTTCCAGAGTGTAATCATCCAAAACCTTCACACCGACTTGAGAGAAATCATCGATTTCTCCTTTTGCGTAGGCCTCTGAATTTTTAATAGGGAACAACATATAGGCATATTGGTTGCCGAGCGCCGGCTGAAGGGCACGCCACCAGGACCAGGCAAAGTCATGGGCGGTTACCGGGTCACCATTGGACCAAACAGCATTGTGGCGTAGTTTAAAGGTATAGGTTTTACCGTCTTCGCTAATGCTCCATTCTTTTGCTACAGCGGCTACGGGCTCCAGTGTAGCCGGGTCCTTTGCTACCAAGCCTTCAAGCAGCGCTGTGAGAATATGATGTTCGGGAATACCCGTGACAATATGCGGGTCAAGTTCCTGTGGGTCGGTACCATTACCCCAGTGAAGAATGCCATCCCGATTGCCGGTGGTGACATTGTTTTCCCCACCACTACAGCCGCCCATTAGTAGGGTGGTGATTAATAGGGTGGTGGTTAATACAGTCAGGCCAAAAATTTTATTCCGCATCATGCCTTTAACAACGCCATTTGCCAGCGTCCTATGTTAGGCAAGGATGCTGCCCAGTACCAGCCCATATCCTGAAAGAAGCAGTCCGTATTACAGTTGAAATGCAGTGGCGAACCAACCATAATGCGCAGCCTCAAGGCCGAGTAGATTAGGCCAACCTTTTTATGGTGACCCCTGCTGGTCCCCTCGCAATGATTTACTGCAAACCCCGCCAGGCCCGGAAGGGAGCAACGGTAGCGGTTTTATCATGTGCCGAGGTGCGGCTGGCAGGGGAAGCCACCAGTTTTTTTATGTAGGCTTATTCGTCTTTATCGCCCTTACATTCTTGACGCTTGCCTCTCCGTTCTTCACCCATGGTCTCACGCATAGCTTCGTGGGCTGCTTTCGCTTCTTCCTTGGTGACTAAACCATCCCCATTAGTGTCCATTTTACTAAAGTGCTCTCTACGTCGTTCTTGCATTTTGTTTAGGCCAGCTTCGTGCTCCTCTACAGAAATAGTGCCATCTTTGTTTGTGTCCATTTTTTCAAACATCATTTTTCCAGAGTGATGTTTCCCTTCGTGCATTTCTGCCCAAGCTACAGCGGTTAAACCAAAGCAAGTAAGAAGAATAAGAAGTGTTTTCATGTGATGTCCTTTTGTTGTTAATAGTGAGCTCACAGGTAATAACGTGCAGAGGTAGATTTGGTTGACGGAGGTGAAAAAAGTATGGCGCCATTGCAGCGCCATACTCTGAGTTATATTCAATCAGTTAATCTGGAAGCAGAGGACTAGCCCTGTTTGTCGAGTATGTCTTCCACTTCATCCATAAGGGCGTCCATTCGACGAATCACCGCTTGATACACTTCTGGTGAGGCCATATCCACACCGGCGTCCAGTAGAATATCGTAAGGATAGTCGGAGCCGCCAGCCCGCAGAATATTGAGGAACTGCTGTTGTGCGGCTTTGCCGTCCTTGAGAATGCGATCAGTCAGGAAATAGGCCGCTGAAATGGAAGTGGCATATTGATAGACGTAAAAATTGCGGTAGAAGTGTGGGATATAAGCCCATTCGGCGGTATAGAGATCATCGATGTTCATTACACCCTGTTCGTGGCCGTAATATCGCTTGAGGATATCGCCATACATGACGTTGAGCTTGTCTCCAGATAGAGCTCCACCATTTTCAACCTCTTCGTGGATGGCCAGTTCAAATTCGGCAAACTGAGCCTGGCGGAAAAAAGTCCCTCTCAGCTGAGAGAGCTCCTTGAACAGGTAGTAGAGGCGCTCTTGATCATTTTCCGCATTTTTGCGGAGGTAATCAAACAATAGAACTTCATTGGCTGTAGAGGCAATTTCTGCAGTGAATGTGGCGTATTCAGATTTGCTGAAAGGCTGACTTTGATTGGCCAGCAGCGAGTGCATGGCATGGCCCCATTCGTGTGCATAGGTGCTGACAGATTCGAGACTATTATCAAAGTTTAGGAGCATGTAAGGATGAACATTGTAGGCTGCCCCCATCACATAAGCCCCACTGCGCTTGCCAGGGCTTGGGTAGACATGCATCCAGTTCTGATTGGCGGCGTTGCTAAAGGTGTTGATGTAATCTTTTCCAAGAGGCTGGAGTGCGGAAATGGTCAGAGCCTTGGTTTCCTCAAGACTGTATTCTCGATCAAGGGAAACGACGGATGGATAAATATCGTAATAGTGGGTCTCATCAATTTTTAGCATGCGCTGACGCAAGCTGATTAAACGGTGGAGGCTGCCTAGATTATTGTTGACGGTGTTGATCAGAGTACGATAAACCTCTTGGGGAATATTATCTTCTGACAGTGCTCGTTCAAGGGAGGAGTCAAAGCCACGTAGCTTGGCAATAAGCACATCATTTTTGACTTGTCCCTCAAGGGTAATTGCCAGGGTTTGGCGAAAATTCTGATACGTTTCCCAAAACTTGCTAAAGACCAACTGCCGATCTTTACGATTCTCCAAAGCTCGAGACTTGGTATAGCCAGAGGCATCCAGCGTTATCGTTTCACCAGTGGAGAGCGTGACCTCAGGCCAAGGCATTTCAGCATTGGTAAGCACTTCATAGACACTGGCGGTAGTGCTAAGGGCATCGCTGGCCGCGGCGATAATACGTTCCTCTTCAGGGCTAAGGATATGTTTCGCCTGCCGAAGTGTGTTACGAATGTAAAAATCATGGTCTTTGAGGGCACCAGAGCTGGCTATAAACTGGGTCAGTTGCTGTTCTCCGATTGTGATCAGTTCTGGGTTCAGATAACTGGTGACTTCGCCCAATTCGGTGAGTAGGGTCTGGGCCACAGAAGAACGTTCACGAAACTCAGAGTTGCCAAGATCGGTATCTTTTGCCAAAAAGGCATACACATAAAGGCGTAATAAGTCTTTATAGGTATTGGTGATGTCATCCAGGCATTCACCCAGCTTCTCTGCACTCTTGTTGAGCTTGCCCTTGCATTCAGACAGGGATGCAACATGGTCTGAAATTTCTTTGTGTGCTGCATCCCAACTTGCGATGTCGGGATACAGATCACCGAGATCCCATACTGTGGGCGTTGGTTCTACTTTTATAGTAGGCGATGGCGCTGAAGTTTCGGCATTTTCGGCGGCCATGAGTGTCGGGGTAGTGAGCACTGTAGCAAGGCAGAGTACAAAGCAGGGCGCTAGGTTGTATTTCATCATCGTTCTTCCGGAATTATTTTATCCACAGTGCATAGCAATGAACCATCCACGAGCTTGGTAGACACCGTGTCGCCGACTGCTGTGTCAGCAACATGACGTACGATATGTTGCTGTTTATCCATGACAATAGCATACCCCCTTTCGAGAGTGTTGAGCGGGCTTACAGCGTGCAATAGTTGAGCTGATTTTTGCCAGCTGTCGTGTCTTAGTTCTATTAATTTTTCCATTCCCAGGTGCAAACGTTGTTTTAGTGCATCCAACTGGCTTTGGAGTTGATCGAGTTGTTGGCTGGGGTGACATCTGCCGAGTTTGTCTTGTAAATGATGCAGCCGAGTTTGTTGCCGAGTTTGGTTTTCTGCCGTCGACCGTTTCAGTCTCACTAGAAGGTTCTGTAATTGCTGGCCTCGGTGGTGTAGACGTTCACCCGGGTGTCGTAATTGGCGCCTGAGATTATCGATGTGTTGGCTGGACGATTGCAACCGTCGCTGAATTGCCTCCAGGAATAGCCGTTCGAATCCTCTAAAATTGGCGAGAAACTCTTCTCCATTTGGACTGAGAATTTCAGCAGCAGCAGAGGGGGTTGGCGCACGATAATCTGCTACAAAGTCAGCGATGGTGAAGTCGACCTCATGGCCTACGGCGCTGATAATAGGAATGTTGCTGTTATAAATCGCTCTGGTAAGAACCTCTTCATTGAAAGCCCAGAGGTCTTCCAGTGAGCCGCCGCCGCGCCCTACGATTAAAACATCACAGCGGTTATCTTCATTGGCAAGTGCAATCGAGTCAGCGAGTTGTGCTGCTGCGCCACTGCCTTGTACGACACTGGGATAAACGGTTACCGGTATGGCAGGGAAGCGACGCTTTAGTACCGATAGAATATCGCGTATGGCAGCCCCGGTAGGGGATGTGATGATGCCTATCCGGTTTGGTAGTGAGGGTAGTGGCTGTTTGTGTGTGTCGAGGAACAGCCCTTCTTCGGATAACCGGTGCTTTAGTTCATCGAATTTGCGTTGTAATGCTCCGTAGCCGGCTTCTTCCATGTGTTCGATGATCAACTGAAAATCACCGCGGCCTTCATAAAGGCTAACCCGGCAACGCACTAGCACATGAGTACCATTGTCCGGCCGAAATCGAACCAGACTGTTGCGATTGCGGAACATGGCACAGCGGGCCTGAGCATGTTCATCCTTTAGCGTTAGGTACCAGTGACCAGAACCTGGACGGGAAAAATTGGAAATTTCACCCTCAACCCAGACTAACGGTAGGTGAGTTTCCAGTAACTGTCGGGCGCGACGATTAAGTTGTGAAACGGTGAGTGTGGTGGGCTGGTAATCCATCGCACCATTTTCCATTACCAGTGGGCTTAGTCAACGTAAAGATGGGCTTTGCCGGGGGGTTTCCTGTTATAGCAGATCAGTGAAAAATAGTGTTTTTTGATGCTTTATCGGCTTATAATGCCGCGCTTACTTTAATAACCCCTTGATACGTTGTATTACTGCCAATCAACTGATTTTTATCAGAAAACCAGTTGCTATCAGTAAAAAAGGGGTTTTAAAACCCACTCTCTGATGAGGTAAGCCATTCAGATGTTGCGAATCGCTCAAGAAGCTCTCACCTTTGATGATGTTTTGCTGGTACCCGGATATTCTGAGGTCACTGCAAAAGATGTGTCTCTCAAAACCCGCTTGACCCGAAATATCGATCTCAATATCCCTCTTGTTTCTGCTGCCATGGATACCGTTACTGAAGCCCGGCTTGCTATTGCATTGGCTCAGGAAGGTGGCATTGGCATTATTCACAAAAGTATGACTATTGAGAATCAGGCCCTGGAGGTAAGGGCTGTCAAGAAATACGAAAGTGGTGTAGTAAAAGATCCGATTACCATCAATGCCGATGCCTCGGTTAAAGCGCTGTTGGTTTTAACTCGAGAACATAATATTTCTGGTGTACCTGTGCTGGATAATGGCGAGTTGGTGGGCATTGTGACTCGACGTGATGTGCGTTTTGAGCCTAGCCTTGAGCTACCTGTCTCCGCCATCATGACGCCAAAATCACGACTGGTAACCGTCAGTGAAGGAGCCAGCCTTGATGAGGTGAAGGCTCTGCTGCATAAACATCGTATCGAAAAAGTCCTAGTGGTCAACGACGAGTATGAGCTGCGTGGATTGATTACCGTTAAGGATATTGATAAGGCAGAAAAGTACCCTAATGCCTGTAAGGACGATCAAGGTCGCTTGCGGGTTGGCGCTTCAGTGGGTACCAGCCCCGATACAGATGACCGGGTTGCCGCCTTGGTTAAAGCCGGCGTTGATATGCTGGTCGTAGATACGGCTCACGGTCATTCAATGAATGTTATTAACCGTGTACGTCAGATTAAGTCACAGTATCCCGAGATTGATGTGGTGGGCGGTAATATCGCCACTGCTGAAGCAGCTCTAGCGCTGGCAGAGGCGGGCGCTGATGGTGTTAAGGTTGGGATTGGCCCCGGCTCTATCTGTACCACGCGGATTGTCACTGGGATTGGTGTACCGCAAGTTTCTGCTATCGCCAATGTGGCGGCTGCATTGAAAGATCACGATGTGACGGTGATTGCCGATGGTGGTATCCGCTATTCAGGTGATATTGCCAAGGCGTTGGCTGCCGGTGCGCATTCGGTGATGATGGGTTCTATGTTTGCCGGTACCGAAGAGGCTCCCGGTGAAATTGAGCTCTACCAAGGCCGTACCTACAAGTCCTATCGCGGTATGGGTTCTATGGGTGCCATGTCGCAAACCATGGGATCCAGTGACCGTTACTTCCAGGACGCCAGTCAGGGTGCCGAAAAACTAGTTCCGGAGGGCGTTGAAGGTCGTGTCCCTTATAAAGGTTCAGTCTCAGCCATTATCCACCAGATGATGGGAGGGGTTTGTTCCGCCATGGGTTATACCGGTAGCACAGATATTGAAACGTTGCGTACCAAGCCAAATTTTGTACGGGTCACCTCAGCGGGCATGGGCGAGAGCCATGTTCACGATGTGTCTATTACAAAAGAGTCGCCCAATTACCCACGTCGGTAATTGACGCCGAACATTAATATTTAACAGGGGCTGCACATCGCAGCCCCTTTAGATTACAAGCGGTTAGTTATGACTACTGATATCCATTCACAAAAAATCTTGATTATCGACTTCGGTTCCCAATACACGCAGCTTATCGCTCGGCGGGTGAGGGAAGTAGGCGTCTACTCAGAAGTCCGTGCTTTTGACATGTCTGAGGCGGAAATTCGTGAGTACAACCCACAGGGGATTATTTTAGCCGGAGGCCCTGAATCCGTTACTGGGGGTGAATCGCCTAGAGCACCACAGTTGGTCTTTGAGTTAGGTGTGCCAGTATTGGGTATCTGTTACGGAATGCAGACCATGTCTGAACAGTTGGGTGGCAAAGTTGAAGGGTCCAAGCTTCATGAGTTCGGTTATGCCCAGGTCAGGGTGCATGGTAATAGTCGGTTACTACACGATGTAGTGGATCATGTGGATCACGATCATGTTGGTGAAGGTAAGGGTGCTCTACTCGATGTATGGATGAGCCATGGTGACAAAGTGTCAGTCATGCCAGATAACTTTGAATTGATGGCCTCAACGGCCTCCTGTCCTATTGCCGGTATGTACTGTGCTGATAAAAATTTCTATGGTATCCAGTTTCACCCGGAGGTGACCCACACCCTACAGGGTATGCGTATTTTTGAACACTTTGTGCTGGAAATATGTGGTTGTGAAGCGCTTTGGACACCGGCCCATATTATTGAAGATGCTATTGCTCGAGTACATGCTCAGGTAGGGACTGACAAAGTACTTCTTGGCTTGTCGGGGGGAGTAGATTCCTCGGTCGTTGCAGCATTACTGCATAAGGCCATCGGTGACCAGCTTACCTGTGTGTTTGTGGATAATGGTTTGCTGCGTAAGAATGAAGGCGATCAGGTGATGGACATGTTCGCCAAAAATATGGGCGTTCGAGTGATCCGGTCTGATGCGGAAGCGCTGTTTCTGGATGAACTTGTTGGTGTCGAAGACCCAGAACAAAAACGCAAAATTATTGGCAAAAACTTCATTGAAGTATTCGATAAAGAAGCGACAGAAATTACTGAGGTGAAGTGGCTAGCGCAGGGCACTATTTATCCTGATGTGATTGAGTCCGCTGCGGCAAAAACGGGTAAGGCCCATGTGATCAAGTCACATCACAATGTAGGTGGTCTGCCTGAGAATATGAAAATGGGATTGGTGGAGCCCCTGCGAGAGTTGTTTAAGGATGAGGTCCGTAAAATTGGGCTTGAGCTTGGGCTTCCCTACGACATGGTCTACCGTCACCCGTTTCCAGGTCCCGGATTGGGTGTGCGAATTCTTGGTGAAGTCAAAAAAGAATACGCGGATCTCTTGCGTGAGGCCGATGCTATTTTTATTGAGGAGCTGCATAACTCCGGCTGGTATCACAAGACCAGCCAGGCCTTTGTGGTGTTTCTCCCAGTAAAATCAGTAGGTGTGGTGGGTGATGCGCGTCGCTACGAATATGTGGTGGCATTGCGTGCAGTAGAAACGGTGGACTTTATGACAGCCCGTTGGGCCCATTTACCCTACGAACTCCTGGAGAAAGTCTCCGGTCGTATCATTAATGAAATCCCCGGTATCTCTCGCGTGGCCTATGATATTTCCAGTAAACCGCCCGCTACGATTGAGTGGGAGTAGTTTTTCTTGTGTAAGTCATTGATTTAATTGAACTTATGACTTACACATTACTTTCACGCTCAGAAATCAATCGTTGATTTTCTTAGTCTTTTTTCTTAAAGTTACACAAAATGTTGCACAAACGTGTGACTACTAAAACTCGTAGTAACTCAGAGACTAAGATTTGGCACTGAAGAAACAGCACTTTGCTGAAGGCGAAATAGCAATATTTGACGAGGCTTGTATCTACAAGCGAGGTGAGTATTGGCAGTTTCGTATGTGGTTGCCAAAAGAAAACAAGTACGCACGTAAAAGCCTACGTACACGCAGTGAAGCTACTGCAATTGAAAAGGGTAAAGCTGCGTACTTAGAGATTTACGCTAATCTACAGCAAGGCAAAAGCTACTTTTCAATAACTACAAAAGAGGGTGTTGAAAAGTACCTTAGCTTTCGTAAACGTGATGTCGAACTTGGACACATCGTGAGTGGACGTTTATCCACAATCGCAACGCATCTACAACACTTCCTTAGCTTCATTGGCAAAGACACTAAGTTAAAAGAGCTAGAACGCACTGACTGCGAAAAC